>ERZ840371.230-NODE-230-length-70785-cov-3.414322_pt1 | contig 70785 bp, 51 predicted proteins | sample MGYA00519937_ERZ840371 | MGnify/ENA primary metagenome ERZ840371 (study PRJEB31850, sample SAMEA3708873) | human gut metagenome | biome: human gut; feature: human-associated habitat; material: faeces | place: China | collected 2014 ... | reverse complement strand
TGCCGCCGACCGTGTAGTGACGAAAGAAGACCTCATCGGCGGTAAATACCTGCTTGTTCAACGTGGTAAGAAGAACTATTTCCTGATTACTGTGAAATAAGCGGCTTGACCTCTATTATCCATTGTATAAGTTGGTTACCGCAAAAAACAAAGAAAATATTTGGTAGTGGCATAAAAAACCACTACCTTTGCACAACTTTTCGATATGGATTGTCCAATGGTGTAATGGTAGCACAACAGGTTTTGGTTCTGTTTGTGGTGGTTCGAATCCGCCTTGGACAACTTTCACAAAAACAAAAAAGACCGGCAAAACCGGTCTTTTTTGTTACCCGGAAAAATCTGTAACTCCGACATACAGAAACAAATAAGATGCATTTCTTTTGAATGATTGCTTTTTTTTCGTATCTTTGTCATGCCTAAACATATACATTAAGCACATCAACATATTTACTTGACAGCATATCCGACATTTTCCAACTGCAAATGGCAGATAAACCTAAAATAAATAAAAGACTTTTATGAAAACAAATTATGAAATTCGCTATGCAGCCCATCCTGAGGATGCAAAAAGCTATGACACAAAAAGAATACGCCGTGACTTCCTTATTGAAAGAGTGTTTGCGGCAGACGAGGTAAACATGGTATACTCCATGTACGACCGTATGGTTGTCGGCGGAGCCATGCCTGTTGCCGAAGAACTGAAACTCGAGGCTATCGACCCGCTCAAGGCACCTTACTTTACGACACGCCGCGAAATAGGTATTTTCAATGTTGGCGGCACAGGCACTGTCAAGGTTGGAGATGAGACTTTTGAGCTTGGATATAAGGAAGCACTCTACATCGGACGTGGTGACCGCGACGTAACATTCAGCAGCAAGGATGCTTCGGCTCCCGCCAAGTTCTACTTCAACAGCGTAACGGCACATGCGGAATATCCCTGCAAGAAGGTAACGAAGAAGGATGCCGTTGTGGCTCACATGGGTGCCCTCGAGACAAGCAACGAACGTGACATAAACAAGATGCTCGTATCACAGGTTGTTCCGACATGCCAGCTTCAGATGGGTATGACAGAGCTTGCACCGGGAAGCGTATGGAATACCATGCCGGCACACGTACACAGCCGCCGCATGGAAGCATATTTCTATTTTGAGGTTCCAGAAGACCAGGCGGTATGTCACTTCATGGGCGAAATCGACGAGACACGCCATATATGGATGAAAGGCGACCAGGCGGTGCTTTCTCCCGAATGGAGCATCCACTCTGCCGCAGCAACCCACAACTACACATTCATTTGGGGAATGGGCGGTGAGAACCTCGACTACGGAGACCAGGACTTCTCGCTGATTACAGACCTGAAATAAGCAGGGAACATAAGTCCTATATTCATATAAGACTTATAATCCGTATAAGGAATAATGTCAAAAACAGAATATATACATTACAAAAACATCAAAACATTATGACAAACCTTTTTTCACTTGAGGAGAAGAACGCCTGGATAACAGGTGCCTCCTACGGCATCGGCTTCAACATTGCAAAGGCTTTTGTTGCTGCCGGCATAAAGAACATTATCTTCAATGACATCAACGAGGCTGCTCTCGAAAGAGGACTCGCAAACTATAAGGAAGCCGGAATTGAGAACGTACACGGCTATGTATGCGACGTTACAAAAGAAGATGACGTAAAGGCGCTCGTAGAAAAGATACATGCCGAGGTCGGTCAGATAGACATCCTCGTAAACAATGCAGGCATAATCAAGCGCATTCCCATGCACGAGATGAAGCGTGCTGAGTTCCAGCAGGTGATAGACATAGACCTCGTAGGTCCGTTCATCGTATCTTCTGCCGTGCTTCCTGAAATGATGGAGCGCCGCGAAGGCAAGATTATCAACATCTGTTCAATGATGTCCGAACTTGGACGTGAGACGGTATCTGCATACGCAGCAGCCAAGGGAGGTCTCAAGATGCTCACACGCAACATCTGCTCTGAGTATGGCGAATACAACATACAGTGCAACGGCATAGGTCCGGGCTACATCGCAACACCGCAGACAGCGCCTCTTCGCGAGCGTCAGGCAGACGGCAGCCGCCACCCGTTCGACAGCTTCATCTGCGCAAAGACCCCGGCAGGACGTTGGCTCGACCCGGAAGAACTGGGCGGACCGGCAGTGTTCCTCGCATCACATGCGTCTGACGCAGTAAACGGACACGTGCTCTACGTGGACGGTGGTATACTGGCATACATCGGCAAACAGCCCTGATACGTATAGAATAATGATAAAAAAAGACGTGCTGCGCTTAAAACGCAGCACGTCTTTTTTTATTAAGACTTATATGTCAATCGTCCTCAACAGGTGAAAAATCGTCTTTCCCTACACCGCACAGCGGACATACCCAGTCTTCCGGAATATCCTCAAATGCCGTACCCGGAGCGATATTGCCGTCCGGATCACCTTTTTCAGGGTCATAGATATAACCGCATGTATCACATACAAACTTTTTCATAATACCTCCTTTTTTAAAATATTAATAATAAGTTAAAGTTACACTTCTATCTTTTTTCATTCATAACAAGCTCTGTCCGCTCCACTATCTGTTCCGGAGAAATATTCTTCATACAGAAATAGTCGCCCCTAAGACACGGTTTATTGCCGTATATAGTGCACGGTCTGCACGGCAGGTCTATCTGCACCGCATTTCCGATGCTCTGTCCCCAGCCCATGAAACCGGCATACGAATGCGTGGCACCCCACACGCTCACGACCTGTGTCCCTGCCAGTGAAGCGAGGTGCATGTTGGCGCTGTCCATGGAAATCATCACGTCCAAACGGCTCATCAGCGCCAGTTCCCCGCTTATTCCGCGCATCACGCCGGAACCATCGGTACAACGGCTGTATCTGCCGCACCATTCCCTGAATATCTCCGTCTCTTTTGCACCGCCACCAAAGAAGAATATCCGGCTGTCAGGATGTCTTTCCAAAAGGAGCTGCACAACCTTCTCCATGAGCCGCACGGGATAAATCTTTCCCTCATGTGCCGCAAACGGCGCTATGCCTATCCATTTTTCCGCAGGCAACTTCACGCCTATCTCTTCAGGGAACATGCCGTCCGTACATGTTTCCGGTGCAAAGAGCGACCTGAACTCGACTTTCACCGGATATCCGAGAGCGGCAAGGACGTCGGCATAATTCTGAAAAGACGACGGCAACTGCACCATCCTCTTGACACCGGTGGCAGTAAGCCGCCTTTTGTCGGCACGGTGCTTGTCTATATGAGCCACCTTATATCCGTCCATACAGAAACGCATGCGCAGATAGTCCGAACGCAACACGCCATGAAGATCGGCTATTGCCGTGAACTTCTTCGCCGCCAACCGCCGGTAGAGGGCGTTCAATCCCTTTATTCCACGGTATTCGTTCTTAATGTCAGCCTCCATGAAACTGACGTTGGGTGCAAGATTTTCAAAGAACGGACGTGCGAACCCGCGGCTCAGCATTGTTATCCGAAGGTCGGGATACTGTTTCGCCAGAGAATATACCACGGGAACAGTCATTGCGACATCGCCCATGGCAGAAAAGCGAATTATCAGTATATGCTCGGTCTTCATCACTTCTTGTTATTGTACAGGACAGGATTGGTAGCAGGGTCATTATACATTTTCATCTGCATATACACCTTCATATATTTCCGTCCTGCCTCTATGTCCTCCAACAACTGGTCGATGGCTGTGCTCAGATCTTTCTGCTGCTCGAGCAAAACTTCCAGCTTCGCGCGGCATTTGTCACAGTGCTCCGGTGTGGCATCGGTGCGCTCCGCCTGCTCCTTCATGTGGTAAATCTTCAGCGCAAGTATCGACAGGCGGTCAACCGCCCATGCCGGGCTCTCTGTGTTTATGCGCGCATCAGACAGCACCTTCACCTCGCTGTACTTCGTACGGAAGTAGCTGTCAATCTGTTCCACGAGATCCGTACGGTCCTGATTGCTGCGGTCTATGCGGCGCTTCAGGCTCAGAGCCTCAACCGGGTCAATGTGCGGGTCGCGTATGATATCCTCAAAATGCCACTGCACCGTGTCTATCCAGCATTTCAGGTAAAGACGGTTCTCTATCGAGTCGCGGTCGTATGGATTATTTATCGGCGTATCAATGTCGTCTTTTACATGATAGTCGGCTATCGCCTGGTTGAACACCCGGTTACAAAGTTGTGTGAATGTCATTTCTTAAATGTTTATTGGTTATATATGCAAAACTAATAATTAATTCCCGAAAAACCAACTAAAAACACAATATTTAAGCACTTACGAGGTTTTAGTTAAAAGATTTGTGAGGGCACAATGCCTGTGTTAACAAACATTCCCGCATGTGCCCCACCTGAGACAAAACGCATACGGATGAAAATAGTAATAGACGACAAGATACCGTATATACGCGATGCCGTAGACAGACTTGGAGTAGAGGCAGTATATATGCCGGGCAGCGGAATAAGCCCTGCCGACGTGCGCGATGCCGACGCGCTGATAGTGCGCACGCGCACACGGTGCGACAAGTCACTGCTCGGCGGCAGCCGTGTCAGCTTCGTTGCCACCGCCACCATCGGCTACGATCATATCGACACCCGGTATATGGACGAGGCGGGCATAACATGGATGAACTGTCCCGGCTGCAACTCATCGTCGGTGGCGCAATATATGCGCTCGGTGCTCATACTTCTCAAGAACGAGAAAGGCATGAACCCCGCCGGGACCACCATAGGCGTGGTGGGCTGCGGTCATGTTGGCAGCAAGGTTGCCGGCGTGGCACGTCAGGCGGGCATGCGCGTGCTCGTGTGCGATCCGCCATTGGAGCTGTCGGGAACCGCCGCTGGGCAGTACAGCTTTGCCACGCTTGCCGACATTGCGCGCGAATGTGACATCATTACATTCCACGTGCCGCTTACCAAAGACGGTCCGCATGCCACATACCACCTCGCCGACAAAGCCTTTATGGAAAGCCTCCGGCGCTGCCCCGTCATAATAAACACGAGCCGCGGCAGCGTTGTGGACAATGACGCGCTTGCCGATGCCCTATATATAAACAAGGTGAGGGATGCCGTCATAGACACGTGGGAAAACGAGCCGGACATCAGCCTGCGCCTCTTGGACATGGCATATATCGGCACTCCGCACATTGCGGGCTACAGTGCCGACGGGAAAGTGAACGCCGACAACATGGTGCTGGAGGGTCTGTGCAAGCACTTCGGTATCTCCCTGACAGACAGTATCATACCTCCTGCACTGCCAAATGCCGTCTTTCAGGCTGCAAAAGACCGTCTCTTGCACGCTAAAAGACCGCCTTTCGCAACCCAAGAGGAGTGCCTTGCGCTGGCGTTATACAACCCGCTGACTGACAGCAAGAACCTGAAGGACGCCCCGCACCGCTTTGAGGAATTACGCGGAAATTATCCTTTAAGACGGGAAAAATGGTGAAAAAACATACAAAATGTTGCACAAAAGCATATAATATGTGCAACAATGCATGCTTTTTTATAAGAAATATTTGCATAGGTAAATAAAAATTCGTTCCTTTGCAACCGATTTTTAAAGATTAAATCATTTTATAAACATTTTTAAAACAATACAATTATGTCAGAAATCGAATCTAAAGTAAAAGCCATTATCGTTGATAAACTGGGTGTAGACGAGGCTGAAGTAAAGGCAGAGGCAAGCTTCACAAACGATCTTGGCGCAGACTCTCTCGATACTGTAGAGCTTATCATGGAATTTGAGAAAGAGACGATAAGGCAGAGACAATAGCAACTGTTGGCGATGCTATCAGCTACATCGAGGCTAATGCTAAATAATTAATGATGTATTGATTAGTGATTAGCAGTTTTATAATGTCAGCGATTAGTGATTAGCTTAATACTAATCATTAATCGCTGATGTTCTAATTGCAGATTACTGTTCTTAAATATTTAATCATATAAGGAAATGGAATTAAAAAGAGTGGTGGTGACAGGTCTCGGAGCCGTAACACCTGTAGGAAACAATCCGGAAGACACATGGAAGAACCTTGTTGCCGGAGTGAGCGGTGCCGCACCTATCACATTGTTTGACAGTTCCCTGTTCAAGACACAGTTTGCATGCGAGGTTAAGGACCTCAACGTCACAGACTATATCGACCGTAAGGAAATGCGCAAGATGGACCGCTACACACAGCTTGCCATGATTTCTGCCATGCAGGCGGTAAAGGACAGCGGAATGGATCTTGAGACGGTGAACAAAAACCGCATCGGCGTAGTGTTCGGTGTAGGTATCGGCGGTATCAAGACTTTCGAGGACGAGGTTTCATATTATGGCAAGAACAAGGAGAACGGTCCCAAGTTCAATCCGTTCTTCATTCCTAAGATGATTGCCGACATTGCAGCAGGTCAGATTTCAATACAATACGGCTTCCACGGACCAAACTATACGACAACGTCCGCATGCGCCTCATCTACCAATGCAATAGCCGACGCATTCAACCTTATCCGTCTTGGCAAGGCAGACGCTATTGTCAGCGGCGGTGCAGAGGCAGCAGTCTGCGCCTGCGGCGTGGGCGGCTTCAATGCAATGCACGCCCTCTCTACACGCAATGACGACCCGCAGCATGCGTCACGCCCGTTCAGCGCAAGCCGCGACGGATTTATAATGGGCGAAGGTGCAGGATGCCTCATACTCGAAGAGCTGGAGCATGCAAAGGCACGCGGAGCAAAGATATACGCAGAAATGGTTGGCGAGGGCATGAGTGCCGACGCACATCACATAACGGCATCCCATCCGGAAGGACTCGGAGCGAAGCTCGTTATGCAGGCTGCGCTTGAGGATGCCGGCATGAAGCCCGAGGACATTGACTACATCAACGTTCACGGAACATCCACACACGTCGGTGACATTTCAGAGGCAAAGGCAATAAAGGACGTGTTCGGCGATGCAGCATACAAGCTGAACATCAGCTCTACAAAGTCAATGACAGGCCACCTGCTCGGTGCTGCCGGAGCCGTTGAGTCCATGGTTGCCGTACTCGCCGTGAAGAACGACATTATTCCTCCTACAATCAACCATGAGGAAGATGACAAGGACGAGGAGATAGACTACAACCTTAACTTTACGTTCAACACCGCACAGAAACGCACCGTACGTGCCGCAATGAGCAACACATTCGGATTCGGCGGTCATAACGCATGTGTTATATTCAAGAAATATGACGATTAACAACATCATAGACCGAATAAGGCTCCCTTTCCGCAAGGAGAAGGAGCTTTATTCGTCTTTATACACGGTAATAGGATTTTATCCGCACAACATCAGCTTCTACAAGCAGGCGCTAATGCACAAGAGCATAAAGCAGCGCAACAGCAAAGGGCGCTCTGTAAACAACGAACGTCTTGAATTTCTTGGCGACGCAGTTCTCGATGCAATCGTGGGCGACATCGTCTACAACCACTTTCAGGGCAAGCGTGAGGGCTTCCTCACCAACACGCGGAGCAAGATAGTACAGCGCGACACACTTAACCGACTGGCGCAGGAAATAGGTATCAGCCAGCTTATCATGTCCAACAGACACACTTCCTCTCATAACAGCTATATGGAAGGAAATGCGTTCGAGGCCCTCGTGGGGGCAATATACCTGGACCGGGGATACAATGCCTGCATGCAGTTTATGCAAAAGCGCATATTGTCACAGCTCATCAACATCGACAAGGTGGCGTACAAGGAGGTCAACTTCAAAAGCAAGCTCATAGAATGGTGCCAGAAGAACAAGGTAAAGATAGACTTCAAGCTGATCGACGAGAAAAAAGACGAGAACTGCAGTCCGGTTTTCAAATACCAGGCTGTGGTTGAGGGCATCGAAGGCGGCACAGGCGAAGGCTACTCCAAGAAAGAAAGCCAGCAGCTGGCAAGCAAGAAGACGCTGAACATGCTGAAAAGAGACTCCCAATATCTCGATGCTGTCTTTGCAGCCAAGACGGACCGTACAAAGATGGAAGAAGAGCCGGTCATGACCGTTCCTGAGACCGACGTAAAGACCGACTTTATAGTGTCGCAGAAAACTGAAGAGGATGCACCTGTTACGATAGAGCGTGAAAAGAAACAGAAGAAGGCGTCTGCCGTAAAAGAGCAGGAAGGCGAAGACGAGTTCGACCTGTCCGACATCACCGCACAGCCGAAAGCCATGGACAAGGAGGACATCATCGCCGCGGCAGAGGCGGCAGCATTCTCGGAGAACAGCTAAACAACAAGACATAATGAAGAGACTCTTTATAGAAACCTACGGATGCCAGATGAACGTGGCAGACAGTGAGGTCGTTGCATCGGTAATGAAAATGGCAGGCTATGACACCTGCGACGACATAAAGGATGCCGATGCCATTTTTCTGAATACATGTTCGGTGAGAGACAACGCCGAACAGAAAATATACAACCGGCTGGACACGCTCAACGCAGAGCGCAAGAAAGGGCGCAGGCTGATACTGGGTGTACTCGGCTGCATGGCTGAGCGCGTAAAGAATGACCTTATAGACAACCACCATGCCGACCTCGTTGCCGGTCCCGATGCCTATCTGTCGCTGCCCGACCTCATCGCACAGTGTGAGATGGGGCTGAAGGCGATGAACATCGAGCTGTCTACATCCGAGACCTACCGTGACATCGTTCCGCAGCGCATAGCCGGAAACCGCATCGGAGGATTTGTAAGCATCATGCGCGGATGCAACAACTTCTGCCATTACTGCATAGTGCCGTACACACGCGGGCGTGAAAGGTCGCGCGACGTGGAGAGCATACTGCGCGAGTGCCGCGACCTGCGGGAACGCGGATACAAGGAGGTGACACTGCTTGGGCAGAACGTAAACTCATATCATTATGTCTCCGGCGGCATGTCCGAAGGCAAGGAGAATGAAGAAGTGGTGGACTTCCCCAGACTTCTCCGCCTTGTTGCCGACACCGTGCCGGAGATGCGCGTGCGTTTCACGACAAGCAACCCCAAGGACATGAGCGACGAGACGCTGCATGTAATAGCAGAAAAGCCAAACGTATGCAAACACATACACCTGCCCGTACAGAGCGGCAGCGACCGCATACTCAAGCTCATGAACCGCAAATATACACGCCAGTGGTATATGGAGCGCGTGGAGGCAATAAGGCGCATCATTCCCGGCTGCGGCATTTCAACAGACATCTTTGTGGGCTATCATGACGAGACGGAAGAAGACCACCGTCTTTCGCTGTCGCTCATGGAAGAAGTGGGCTACGACTCTGCCTTCATGTTCAAATACAGCGAGCGTCCCGGTACGTATGCCTCTAAACATCTTCCCGACAACGTAAGCGAGGAGGTGAAGCTGCGCCGCCTTGCGGAGATGATAGACCTCCAGACACGCCTGTCGGCAAAATCAAACGCGAAGGATGTCGGAAAGGAGTTCGACGTGCTTGTCGAAGGCTTCAGCAAACGCAGCCGTGAACAGTTGTGCGGCCGCACGGAACAGAACAAGATGGTGGTGTTCGACAAGGGTTGCCACCACATCGGGGAGATTGTACGTGTAAGAATAACCGGCAGTTCGAGTGCAACGCTGAAGGGAGACGCGGTGTGACAACTCCGTAAAAATATACGCATACCATTGGTGTTCTTGTTTATTTAGCTTATATTTGCAGATATAAACGGTGCCGGACACGCCCTTTTGCACAATAGGCACGGTCCGGTCCGCAAATAATTAATTTCTTTTATATGAAAGAATTCCTGCATGTCTTATACCGCTTTGTACCTCCATATAAGAAATATCTGGTACTTACGGTGGTTTTCAACATATTGTCGGCGGTGCTGAACATTTTCTCGTTCGCAGCCATCATCCCTATCCTGCAAATTCTTTTCCGCACCGAGCGTGCAACGGAAAACGTTGTCTGGCTCGAATGGGACAGCGGAGACTTTAAGGAAATACTTGCAAACAACGCCAACTATTATGTCCACCAGCTTGTAGGGGAAATGGGGGCGACGACCACCCTGCTTGTCATCGGACTGTTCCTTGCGTTTATGACATTCCTCAAGACGGGCGCATATTTTCTTTCTTCGGCAACAATCATCCCCATACGCACAGGTGTCGTCCGCGACATACGCAACCAGCTTTACCGCAAGATAACATCATTGCCGCTCGGCTTCTTCTCGGAAGAGCGTAAGGGAGACATCATTGCCCGCATGAGCGGTGACGTGCAGGAAATTGAAAGCTCGATAATGAGCTCGCTCGACATGCTTTTCAAGAACCCGATACTCATAATAGCATATTTTGCAACGCTGCTCGTCATAAGCTGGCAGCTGACGCTCTTCACACTTCTCATTGTCCCCCTCATGGGCTGGTTCATGGGATTTGTGGGAAGAAAGCTCAAGCAGAAATCCATAAAGGCACAGGCTCTGTGGAGCGACACGATGAGTCAGGTGGAAGAGACGCTCGGCGGACTGCGCATCATCAAGGCTTTCTGTGCCGAAGAGAAGATGAACACACGCTTCGACAAGATAAACAGCGAATACCGCGACAATATCCTGAAGGTGAACACCCGCCAGCAAATGGCGCACCCGATGAGCGAGTTCCTCGGCACAGTGCTCATCGTCATAGTGCTTTGGTTCGGCGGCGTGCTGGTGCTGAACAACATGACATTGAGCGGACCTACATTTATCTACTACCTTATTATATTATACAGCATCATCAACCCGCTCAAAGAGTTCTCAAAGGCTGGCTACAACATACCCAAGGGACTGGCGTCCATGGAGCGCGTGGACAAAATCCTCATGGCGGAGAACGACATCAAGGAGCCTGCCGAGCCTGCCGCATCCGCAGGCTTCAACAGCAAGATAGAATTCCACAACGTGTCCTTCCGCTATGCGGAGAAATGGATACTCCGCAACATCAACCTTACTGTGGAGAAGGGCAAGACCGTTGCGCTTGTAGGGCAGAGCGGAGGAGGAAAGTCCACGCTGGTGGACCTTATCCCGCGCTATTACGACGTGCAGGAGGGCGAGGTGCTCATCGACGGCATCAACGTCAAGGACATGGGCATACACGACTTGCGGTCGCTCATCGGCAATGTCAACCAGGAGGCGATACTGTTCAACGACACGTTCTTCAACAACATATCATTCGGCGTGGACAGCGCAACCCGTGAGGAGGTGGAGGCAGCTGCGAAAATAGCCAATGCCCACGAATTCATCATGGCGTCTGAAAACGGCTACGACACGAACATCGGCGACCGCGGCGGGCGTCTGTCGGGCGGACAGAGGCAGAGAATAAGCATTGCACGGGCGATACTGAAGAACCCGCCGATACTTATTCTCGACGAGGCAACGTCGGCACTCGACACCGAGAGCGAGCGTCTTGTTCAGGATGCTCTCGAGAAACTGATGAAGACGCGCACCACCGTTGCCATCGCGCACAGGCTTTCAACAATAAAGAATGCCGACGAGATATGCGTGCTCCACGAGGGACAGATTGTCGAACGCGGCTCACACGACGAGCTGCTTGCACGCAACGGATATTATCACAAGCTGCACGACATGCAGCAGGTTTAAACGGAACACGGAACCGCCCCGCATCCCGGAATGCTCCGTAAACTTGAATAAATATATAACAGGGAATGAAGAAAGTACTGAACAATATTCTTTACGGCGTGACATACATCATGTTCTACGCGCTGTCACTGCTGCCTTTCCGTGCCTTGTATATCATCTCCGATTTTATGTATATCCTTATATACATGCTCGTAGGCTACCGCAAGAAGGTTGTCAGGAAGAATATTGCAACGTCGTTTCCGGAAAAAGGCAGCAAAGAGCTTGCCTGTATAGAGCGCCGCTTCTACCGCTGGTTCTGCGACTACTTCGTAGAGACGATAAAACTTCTCTCCATTTCGCCTCAGCAGATGAGCCGCCACATAGAGTTCCGCAACGTGGAGGAACTGGAACAATGCTTCGACAAAGGGCAGTCGTGCGCGGCAATCCTCGGACACTACTGCAACTGGGAGTGGCTCTCCGGCGTAGGCATTGCCTACACACGGCACAAGGATGCCGTTTCCGGACTTATATATCATCCTCTTTACAGCGATGTCTTCAACCGTCTCTTCATCTCGCTCCGCAGCCATCTTGGCGGAGTATGTATCCCCAAGAACGAAATTCTACGCTATCTTTTGAGATACAGGCAGGAAAAGCGCCACTCTCTTTTCGGATACATATCCGACCAGGTGCCGAAGTGGGAGAACATACATCTGTGGCTCGACTTCCTCAACCACGACACGCCGGTGTTCACAGGGGGAGAGCGGATAATGAAGAAAATGAACGATGCCGTGTTCTATGTGGATATGGAGCGCACACGCCGCGGTCATTACGTCTGCACGTTCAGACTTATCACCAAGGAACCTGACAGTCTTCCGAAATACGAAATAACAAGAACCTTTTTCAGAATGCTCGAACAGTCGGTACGCCGCGACCCGTCGTGCTACCTCTGGACACACAACCGCTGGAAGCGTACTCACGAAGAGTACGACAGCCGTGTGGCACGGGGCGAGATAAAGATAAGAACATAAGTCACTGCCACTGCACCCGCGGCAAAGGGCATCATGAGACATTACGGTAAAGAAAAGCTATGAAACATTACGATTACGTTATAGTCGGCAGCGGACTGTTCGGCGCCACGTTCGCCCACTTCGCCCACAAGAACGGCAAGAGCTGCATTGTCATCGACAAGCGCCACCACCTTGGCGGAAACGTCTACTGCGAAGAGATAGAGGGCATCAACGTCCACAAATACGGCGCGCACATCTTCCATACCAACAACAAGGAGGTGTGGCAGTTTGTCAACTCGCTCGCCGAGTTCAACCGCTACACAAACTCTCCCGTGGCAAACTACAAGGGAGAGCTCTACAACCTGCCTTTCAACATGAACACGTTCTACCGCATGTGGGGCGTCACAACTCCCGTAGAGGCACGCCGCAAGATAGAGGAACAGCGCCGGGAGATATCCCTCGAGCTGGGTCTCTCCGCCGGTTGTCCGCCGCGCAACCTCGAAGAGCAGGCTCTCATGCTCGTGGGGCGCGACATATACGAACGTCTCATCAAGGGCTATACCGAGAAGCAGTGGGGACGTAAGTGCACCGAACTTCCGGCACAGATAATAAGGCGCCTGCCCGTATGCTTCGTCTTTGACAACAACTACTTCAACGATTCGTATCAGGGAATACCCATAGGGGGATACAACCGGCTTATTTCCAAACTTCTATGGGGTGCCGACACCATTACGCGCATGGACTTTTTCAACAGGACATCACCCGGTCCCAACATAGAAAACTGGCGTAATCTTGCCGACAAGCTGGTCTTCACGGGCAAGATTGACCAGTATTTCAACTATTGCTACGGCAACCTCGAATACCGCACGGTGCGCTTTGAACATGAAACGCTGGACGTTCCCAACTATCAGGGAAATGCCGTCGTAAACTACACCGAGCGCGAGGTGCCCTATACAAGAATCATAGAGCACAAGCACTTCGAGATGTTCGGCGAAGCCGTATACCAGCTTCCCAAGACCGTCATAAGCCGCGAATACAGCACGGAATGGACGGAGGGAATGGAACCTTTCTATCCGGTGAACAACGAGCGCAACAACTCACTGTATCTGCAATACAAGGCACTGGCGGACAACGAGCCTGACGTGATATTCGGCGGAAGGCTTGCCGAATACAAGTACTACGACATGGCACCCGTAGTGGAAAGGGTAATGGACATCTGGCGTAATCCCCTGTGATGCAATACAAACCTTTTATTAAAGAAAAGACGATTATGACAAACATAAAAGAGCGTAAGAACTGGATAGACTGGATGAAAGCCGTCGGAATGCTTATGATTGTATGGGGGCATTGCTTTCCCGACGGCGGGGTAAGCGAGTTTCTGTATGCCTTCAACGTACCGCTGTTCTTCATCATCTCCGGCTATCTCACACGCCGTGAGACTTCCATGGCTGTATGCTGGGACAAGTGCCTGCACAATCTCGTCATCCCGTATTTCATCCTGAGCCTTATAAAGGTTGCCGGATTTATCCTCAAACACCTCGACGACGGGCTTTGGGCATGGTCGCTGTTCGGCGTTACCTTCGGTTTCCACTCCATCAACGGGGCGTCTGGCTGCGGCAACCTGTGGTTTGTCTATGCCCTCATTGTCATAAAGCTTATATTCCAGGTCTTTGTACGCGGGAACAGGAGCATGCTTGCCGTGTGCGTACTGTCGCTCTGCGGTGCCGTTGCCTACAATTATTTTCATGTTGAGATGGCATGGGGCGTTGCCGATGCAATGCTCGCCCTGCCGTTCTTCATGCTCGGCAACCTCGGTTCGTCGGTGCTTAAAGAGCCGTTCAACACCTTCGTCGGCAACATGCGGCGCACCTCTACGGCAACACGCTGGTGCATGGTTGCAGCTCTTGCGGCGGCAACATATATTATAGGAATATACAACGGAGAGGCTTCCATGTTCATGGGGCAATACGGCAACAGCCTCGCTGTCTTTATCACGGGTGCCGTCACGGGCAGTCTTGCCATACTGATATTATCCGTTCTTCTCGATAAGGTCAGGCTTTCCGTTGTCTCCGTCATATCTGCCGGCTCCATTGTCATACTCGAGTTCCACCGCGAATTTCTTCATCCGGTGATGAAGCTCATAAGCAAGCTCGCCCCCCCTACTTGGCAGGAAGTGATTCTTACGTTCGCCCTTTCCTTGGCGGCAACGCTTGCCTTCGTGCCAATAATAATGATACTGAAACGATATTTCCCCATTGTCTTTGGCAGGAGGGCGCAAAACATTAGGCTATGAGAACAACCGTCAGTCCCGATTACGAACACATACGCGGCTTCATAGCCTCCGTTCCCCTGCTCTTTGACCGCGGCGAGGGCACGCTGCTCTTTTCCGGCCGCAACGAGGTGCGCCTTTTCCGCCACGGCGATGTCTGCCTTGTGGCAAAGCGTTTCAAGCGGCACGACATCGTCAAGCAGGCGATATATACGTTCTTCCGCAAGGACAAGGCGCGGCGGGCTTTCGAGAATGCTGCCGCCATACGTGCCCGGGGCTTCGACACTCCTGCACCGATAGCGTATATCGAGGATATAAGGGGCGGTATGATAAGGCAGGTTTACTATATATGTGAGTATACCGACATGAGACCGGTACGCGACGAGCTTATCGAAAAGGAGCCGTACAATGCACGTCTTGCTGCTGAATATGCCCGCTTTGTGGCATCGCTTCACCAAAGCGGCATACTGCACCGCGACCTCAACTCCACAAACACGCTCTACCGCCGCGACGGCAACGGCTACAGGTTTCAGCTCATAGACATCAACCGCATGACCTTCTACGACGGCAAGCCGGTGCCCAAGGCGGAACGCATGGAGAACCTCACGCTGCTGTGGCGTCCCGACGACATGTACATGGACGTATTGGAAAAATATGCCGCGGCATGCGGCTGGACACCAGAGGACATCGACCGCGCCATATACGTAAAGCTGAGGCACGACCGCCGGTGGACACGGCGCAAGAAGTTCACGGGGAGATTGAAGGGGATTGGAAGATTATTTAGAAGATTATTTGGAAGTTAAAGAAGTTATGAGGGAAGTTATCGCTCCCTTCGGTCGCTGGGAAGTTAAAGGACAATACCGTGACAAGCAAAACCAAAGGCATAAGCATTTGTCTTTTAACTTCATTAACTTCCCATAACTTCTTTAACTTCCCAAAAAAATAATAACAATATGAAATACTTTATCGAAATAGGAACCATCAACAAGGCGAAGCGCGATATTGAGATTATCGCCGGCAGCCTCGGGTATAAAAACCTTACACGCATCAACTTCGGCAACGGGGGCGTTGCACGTTTCTTGACAAAGCTGGTAAGCGTCAGCTCCATCTTCTTCCGCCTGCACCGCGGCGACATGCTCCTTTTGCAATATCCCATGAAGAAGTTCTTCAGGATAGCATCGCTGCTCGCACATCTCAAGGGTGCCGCCGTCGTCACCGTCATACACGACCTCGGTGCGTTCCGCCGCCACAAGCTCACGCCGGAGAAGGAGAATCGCCGGCTCTCTGCCGTCGACGTGCTTATCGTGCACAACCCCACGATGAAACAATATCTTATCGAGAACGGATTTAAGGGAAGGATACAGTGTCTCGAAATATTCGACTTCCTGTCCGACAACACTCCGGCACAGGCAACACTACCGGCAGCGCACCCGTGGCGCATAGCATACGCAGGCAACCTCGGACGCCGCCGCAACGACTTCCTGTATAAGCTTGACGACGTCACGCGCGAGTGGACCCTCGACCTCTACGGCAAGGGCTTTGCACCGGAAGAGTGTTCCAACCCCAACCTGCACTATCACGGCTTCATGCCCTCGGAAGATTTCATCACAAAGGTACAGGCTCACTTCGGAATAGTGTGGGACGGCGACTCCACCGACGAGTGCACCGGGGCATGGGGAGAATATCTCAAGATAAACGACCCGCATAAGACATCGTTCTACCTCCGCGCCGGCATACCCGTCATTGTATGGAGCAAGGCGGCAATGGCGCCGTTCATCACGAAAGAGAATGTCGGCATCGCCGTAAACAGCCTGAAAGACATTGCAGGCATGCTTGCATCGCTCACCGGCGAACGCTATGACGCAATGCGCCGTGCGGCGGCAGAGATGAGCGTAAGGCTCGGCAACGGTCATTACATAACGTCCATGCTCAGCGAGGCTGAGGAATATCTCGGACTATCCGACAAGCATTAAGACAGCTTATGAAAACAATACTGATAATAACACGCGACCCGCTGGTGCACTTCCGCCAGATGAGAAACACCGGCGGCATCACCGACGACGGCGAGTTCCGCTTCGTCATCAACGACACGTCGTGCCGTCCGGACTTTGTTGTGATAAAGGAAAAGGGACTGCGCGTCCCCACTATGTTCGACGTGCCGCGCAGCCATACCATACTGCTCACCGGCGAGCCTTACAGCATATTGTGCTATCCCCGTAAGTTCTGCGCACAGTTCGGCACCGTCCTTGCATGCCAGCCGCAGATTAAACCCATACCGGGAACCAACGTCATACACACACAGGCAATACTGACATGGTTCGTCGGTGCCACGTTCGAACAGGACGGAACAAACCGCTTCCCGATGAACTATGAGGACATACGCCGCGCAAATCCCGAAAAGACAAAGCTTATATCGGTGATATCGAGCAACAAGGCGTTCTCGCGCGGACATGTCGACCGCCTGCGTTTCATGGAGAAGCTCAAGGAGCGTTACGGCGACAAGATAGACATCTACGGACGCGGCAACCGCGGCTTTGCAGACAAGTGGGAGGTGCTGGCGCCATATAAGTATCATATAGTGATAGAAAACTCCACCGGCGACTACTACTGGACGGAGAAGCTTGCCGACTGCTATCTTGCCGGCACATTCCCCATATACCACGGCTGCACCAACATCAGCGACTTCTTCCCCGACAGGGCTTTCGTGCCCGTCGACATCCGCAACTTCGACCGCACCGCCGAGATTATAGACGCCACGCTTGCCGCCGACCTCTACACCGAACGTCAGCAGGAGCTTGCCGTCAGCAAGCAGCTCGTCCTCGACAAGTACAACATGTTCAACTTCATTGCAGAGATATGCCGCGGCATCGGCGATACGAAAGAGGCAGGACCGACTCTCATCAACCCCGCCTCAAAATACTTCTCATGGCACAACTGGTATCTTTACACCATAGGCCGCAACTATTATAAGATGTGCAACTGGGTGAGGAAATGAAGAATGATGAATGAAGAATGAAGAATTTGCTGCCGCCGTTCGTCCTATTGGTCCTATTAGCCCTATAAGCCCTATTAGTCTTATTAGCCCTATCAGCCACCCATCGGCGGCAGCAAATTCTTCATTCTTCATTCATCATTCTTCATTTCCTTAGTTCCTCTGCCCCTTCATATTTGTAAGAAAAGCCTTGGCACTGCCGAAGCGCAGGAACATGTCGAGGCGCACGGGCACATGGTTGGCATCGTCAGTAACATAGAAGCGCACAATCTCCTTCCATTTTCCCTTCTCCTTCTCTATGTACGACAGCTCTATGCAGCGGTATTTTATGCCGTTGTCCGCCTTAACGGTCTTCTTCCCGCGATATTTCAGCATTGCCGGTGCCGTGCCGTTACCGTCGGCAATGGGAAAGCTCACCGTATGCCCAGGCTTCCAACCGTCTATGCTGAAGCTGCGGGCACGCAGGAAGATGTTCATCATGTCGTAGACACACTCCGGCGACTTATGGTTGCGCACGTCCTTGCGCCCGTCGGAATGCAGCCGCTGCTGACGCAGGTTACACTGCCCTCCCTTGTACGTGTACCATATCTCGTCCACGGTATATCGCTTTCCTTCGCGTGCCCCCTTACGGTAGTACAGCGGCACGAGGTCCTGTCCCGAGTAGCACAGCAGCGTGTCGCGCAGCACAAACATGTTATCCACCTTGCCGTTGCCGCGTGTTGTAAGGCTGGCGCGGTATGCAGGCTGTCCCTTGTAGCGGCTCGCCACGGTGGACATGGATGCCGTCCCCGCCTTAACCCACACAAACTTCCAGTTATAATACAGGTTATAAGAAAGAAACTCACCCGACTTAAACGCGGTATTCTTATACGAGCACTGTGCCTCCACCATTACAGGAAGACAAAAAAGAAACAGTGCAGCCATCATCATCATTCTTTTTCCCATCTTCTTTTGTTTAGTATTTATATTATTTTTAGGAGTTAAAGAAGATTGTTCTTTAGGAGTTAAAGAAGATTTTTTGGAAGTTAAAGAAGTTAAGAAGTTATCGCTCCCTCCGGTCGCTGAGAAGTTAAGACGATACCATGACAAGCATAGACATAAGCATAGGCATTTGTCCTTTAACTTCCTTAACTTCCCATAACTTCTTTAACTTCCAAATAATCTTCCAAAAAATCTCCTTTACTCCTTACTACTTACTCCATAATCATTCTTAATTCTTAACTCTTAATTCTTAATTCCTCTCCGCGTTCCTCCTCTTTATCGTCTTCTCCTTGTCAGGCTTCTGCTTCGTTATCGCCATCGGTTTCTGGCGGTCTCCCGCCCTTTCCAAGGGGTTCCACGAAAGAGAGATGTCCCATTTCGCCTTACACTCTATCCTCTCAAGATAGTAGCACGTCTCCTCGGGCTGCCGTCCGGCGGCATAGTCGCCCGTGTCCCATTTGCCGTTGCCGTTGCTGTCTATGAACATGCGCATGTAATACGTCGCAGGCTTGATATAGAAAAACTCCGCCGTACCGTCGCTCGTCCTCACGCTCTTCACCACACGGTCCTGCGTGTCGAGCAGCTCCACCACTATCGCGGTGTCCGCCATGCCCTCAACGGTCATTATCAGCGAGCCGAAACTGTCGAGCGTACGCACACGGAAGCCCTTTTTCATCCCGCCGGACACCCTGCCGTATATGTCGGTGAACGCCGCCGAGTCTATCTCCAGACTATACTCCGTGCCCGGGCGCCACTCTCCCAGCAGCTCGTAAGTACGCGGCTTCCCCTCACGCTCCCTGAATACCATTGGCGAACGGTACCACAACGTGTCGTGGCGCGAATAAAGATGTATGGCGGCAGTGTCTATGCGCGCCAGCGGCGACGGCATCACCACCGTTATGTTGCGGTCGGGCGCAGGCTCCGACTCTATGTCATATTCGGGCTCGAGAGCCTCTGCGGGCATCTCCGTGAGATACACGTCACCCCTTTTCCTTGCCTTCTCCTGCTTCTTCTGCCACTCCTCGCGCTCACGCTCCATGCGCTTCATGCGCTTCTCGTAAGACTCGCGCGGAAGTATCTCCAAGGTGTCCGTATTGCTCACGAGTGCCCCCAGCGTGTCCGTGCCCATATACCTCACCTCCATGCGCAGCGTGTCGGTGTTTACAAGCGCAGTGTCGCGCAGCCAGTATGTCACCGTGTCGTTCTTCTCACTTGCCTCCACCACGAAGGCACCCCTGTCGTCGAAGTTCAGCCCGCGCACCTCCGGCAGCCGGCTGTCGCCGTTGCTGAAGAACAGCGTGAAGGCTTCGGGCTTCAGTCTCTCGCTCTTCAGGAAGTAGCGGTCCGTCTGCACCTCGGTGAAAGCCTTCAGCACGATGTCGTCCGGCAGGAAGTGGGTATATCTCACCGGCACTATCGAGTCTATGTGCAACGAGTCGCGCCACAGCGTGTCCTGCCTCACGTCGGGTTTGCACGCGGGCACTATTATATCGCGCGAGAATGCCAGCATCTCGCTTTTCTGACTGAAAAAATAGTTGTTGTCCATATCCTGCAGGGCATATATGCGATACTGTCCCGGAGCCACGCCCTTCACGATGAAGCGTCCGCGGCTGTCCGTACGCGACACCCTCAGAAATGGCGTTGTGGTAAATGCCGTGTCGGCAGCCGTAAAAGCCATATCGGGCGTTGTAGGATAAAGCCCCACGAGGATGCCCTTCACCGGTTCAAGGTTCGACGCATCCACAACGCTGCCCGCCACCTCCAACGTATCTATATGGTCGCCCGTAGAGAAGCTGTACGTATAGTTGCCGAGCGGGTTTCCCTCGTTGTTGTCCGATATGGCGTCAGAGAAGTCTATGGTGTACGTCGTCGCCGGCTTCAGCGAGTCTCTCAGCTCCACCACAATCTTCTTCCCCGCCCCCTTTATCTCCGGCATCTCTATCTGCGGCGGCGACACCACCACCTTCTCCGTAGGATTGTCCACGGTGATGTATTCGTCGAAATATATCGTCACCTTCTTCGGGCTAACGCCCACCGCCTTGTCGGCAGGCGTGGCACCCACTATGCGCGGCGGTGTCTCGTCATACAGTCCCCCGTCCGGCTGTCCCATCTTGGCACACCCCGCAACGGCAAGGACAAATGCAATTACTATCGAAAACCTATAACTCATAATTTAAGAATTAAGAATTAAGAATTAAGAATTAAGAATTTGCTGCCGCCCATGAAGCTCAAGCCCTATTTTTCTATTGGTTCTATAGCCTCTATTTTCTCTATTGCTTCTATTGCCTCTATTGCTTCTATTGCCTCTATAGCTTCTATAGCCCCTATCACCTCTATCACCCCCCCTCCCAAGGCGCCAGCAAATTCTTAATTCTTAATTCTTAATTTAAAAAGTTCCTCTATATACTCCCTGCTGTTGCTCAGCCTCGGCACCTTGTGCTGCCCGCCCAGCTTGCCCTTCATTTTCAGCCAGTCGTTGAAAAGGTTCTTGCGGGCGGGTATTATCTCCAAGTGCTGCAAGGTGATGTCCTTGTAACGCTTCGCCTCATAGTCGCTGTTTATGCGCTGAAGCTCGCTGTCGAGCACCCCGGCAAACTTCGCGAGGTCCTCCGGCGGGCGCGAGAACTCTATCAGCCACTGGTGGCGGCACTTCGCATTCTCGTTCATGAACACCGGCGCGGCAGTATACTCCAGCACCTCCGCACCCGTGGCTGCACACGCCGCGGCAAGCCCTTTCTCGGCATTGTCCACTATCAGCTCCTCGCCAAAGGCATTTATGAAGTGCTTCGTGCGCCCCGTTATCACAAACTTATACGGGTTGCGCGACGTAAAGCGCACAGTGTCCCCTATCACATAGCGCCACAGTCCGCACGACGTCGATATCAGCATGGCATAGTTCTTGCCCGTCTCCACGCCCCACAGCGGCACCACCGTGGGATTGGGGCTTCCGAACTCGTCCATCGGTATGAACTCATAGAACACGCCGTAGTCGAGCATCAGCATCATCGCCGGGTCGCCCAGGTCGTTCTGCAGCCCGAAGAAGCCCTCGCTGGCATTATACGTCTCCATGTAGTGCATCGACGGCGACGTTATGAGCTGGCGGTACTGCCCGCGGTAGGGCGTGAACGCCACGCCGCCGTGGAAGAACACCTCAAGGTTGGGCCACACCTCCTCCAAGTGCGTCTTGCCCGTAAGCTCCATCACGCGCGTCAATACGGAGAGCATCCACGAGGGCACGCCGCTGATGTTCGTCACGTTCTTGCCTAATGTCTCGCGTGCTATGCGGTCGCGCTTCACCTCGAAGTCCGACAGCAGCGCCGTTTCCTTACAAGGTACGCGCACGAGGTTGGCAAGCGGGTTGATGTTTTCTATCAGTATGGCACTGAGGTCGCCCACCAGGCTGTCCGCCGCCCCGTAGTTTGCCGCATGGCTGCCGCCCAGTATCAGGCTGCGCCCGTCGAATATGCGGCTCCGGGGATTGGACATAAGGTACATAGCAACGGCATCCCTGCCCCCCGCATAGTGGATGTTGCGCAGACCCTCCGCGCTCACGGGTATGAACTTGCTCTTGTCGTTCGTCGTGCCCGACGACTTTGCGAACCACCTTACGCGCCCCTTCCACAGCACGTCACTCTCGCCGTGGCGCATGCGGTCGATGTCACCCTTCAGCTCCTCGTATGTGTTTACGGGCACGTTTGCGGCAAAGCCGTCATAGTCTTTTATCTTGCTGAAGAAATGCTCCTTTCCGTACTTGGTGTCCATGGCTTGCGCCACGAGATAACGCAGCACCCTTGCCTGAAGCTCTTCCGCCTCATTGAAGTGCCGTTTCAGTTCCCTCTGCCTCGGCAGGAAGAACATGCTTGCTATACTTGTCAGACTCATATATATAAATGTCTTTTTTACCTGTTTTATTGATAATGCAAATCAGGCGCAGGAGTATGCATCAAATTTCAATTCCTCCAATCTGTAGGGACATTTTTTTCACTTCGTTCAACAACACGTCTTGTAAATGTCCGCCAAACAGCCATTGAACATCATTATGTTACAAACAGACTTAGTGCCATATGAGCATTTTGACACACCTCCCTGCCGAGATGCAGCTTATCTTATAAGCTTATGCAAAAATAGCCCAAACTTTTGTAAACGGGGAAAGTTTTAGATAATTTATAATTTATAATTCACAATTCATAATTAACGTGAGTTCGATGAAATAACACAAACCACCCCTGCCCCTCCTTTGAAAAAGGCGGGGACGCGTTGTAAAGGAATTGGATAAAGTATTATGGAAGTTAAAGAAGTTATGGGAAGTTAGAGGAAGTTAAAGGACAAATGCTTATGTCTATGCTTGTCATGGTATCGTCTTAACTTCTCAGCGACCGAAGGGAGCGGTAACTTCTTTAACTTCTTTAACTCCTAAAAAAAACTTCTTTAACTCCTAAAAAATCTTCTTTAACTCCTAATAAACAATTGTCAACTAAAACAAGGATTACAGCAAAACATTTTCGTTTTTATTGACTGTTTGCCTTTGCAAAATAGAGAGGAAAGGTGCACAAAAACGGAGAAATGTGCAGGAAAATGGACTCGTATGGAGGCAGTGGGACACAAGTTGCATGGTTGCAGACGGTGTTTTTCATTGTTTTTGGAGTGTTGTTTGCGGGAAAAACACCTTCCGGCAGCGGTAATATTTGTGTGTTTATGCAACTTTGGAGTATTGGTTATGCGGCAAGGAAGTATTAATTATGTGATAAGGATATATTAATTAGGTAACAAGGAAGTATTAATTAGGTAGTAAGGATATATTAAATATCGAATAAGGAAGTATTAAATGCGTGACAAGGGAGTATTAAATGCGAGGTAAGGAGATATTAAATAACGTGAGTTCGACGATTTGTATCAACCCTGCAGGTTATTAATAAACTTCCTCTTATGTTCGGACGGATTTGCAATCCGTTCGCATGTGCAGGTTGGAAACGACAAAGAATATAGCGAGTGAAGGCATTTGAAATGCCTGTGGATTGCGAATACATTAATAATTGAATATTGAATGCGTGCGGATTGCAAATCCGCACGAACGTGAGGCAGGGGTGGTTTGTAGTATAACAAGAAAGATATATTCGTCGAACTTACGTTAAATATGTAAGAAAGGCTTTTTGTTGCCATTTTATGGCATTTGGCATGTCGTAAAATACTTATAAGAAGCATATATACGTTTTTTGTTTTTTAGGAGGGTGATGCACATTTTTTTTGCGGGAAGGGCAAAGGAAATGTTAACGGGACAATTAACAAGAGTTAATTTTTAATTATCCCCAGCCCCACAGGCGGCAGCAAATTGGCTTTCCCTTCGGTCGCCGAACGTTGTTTCTTCATTCTCTCCATTCCCATCATCCCTATCTGTGTCCCAGTTCCACCAATCTTATTAGTCCTATTACTCCCATCAGTCTTATTAGCCCCACCAATCTTATTAGTCCTATCAGTCTTATTAGCCCTATCAGCCCTATCAATCTCATTACCCCAACCCAGCCACAAGCAGCAGAAAATTCTTAATTCTTAATTCTTAACTCTTAATTCTTAATTCCTAACTCTCTTCCATGGGCGGCAGCAAATTCTTCATTCATCATTCTTCATTCTTCATTTAAACATCTCCTCCGCAATCGTTTTCGTTATTTTATGTAAAAAATAACATGATTATTTGACATGATATACATGAATTTTGTAATTTAGCACCCGAAAACGATAAAACATGTAATTATTTCAAAAAAATAAACAACTAAAAAACTATTCCCTGAATAGAATAATACCATAAGAAGACGACAACTTATAACACTGTACTTAAAACTAAAAACAGTCACGCTCTTGTCCCTTTAAACAGAGGACAGAAACGGTGCGGGGCACAAACAACTCCCCGCACCATTATTTCCCCTAAGAAAACAACGGCACAGACCTGCACGTCACGGCATAAGCACCGCAAAATACGGCAACCGCAGTGCAGACTCACAATACAAGCATAATTAAGTAATTAAAAATAAACAACTAAAATCCTTTTAAACAAATGAAAACTTTTTACAACAATTTAATCCCGCCGACAGCGGGACGACGGAAAGGGTGTAAAAGTCTTTTAAGGCTTCTCACCCTTTTTGTGATGTGCTTAGTGACTGGAGGCACTATGGCAGATACATTTGAATTTGATGTAACCCAACAACTTAAAAAAGATTTAACAACATTAGTTCAGAATTATAGCGCTAATGGTATCGGCAACAATGATGTTAACATTAAATTCAGCAAAGCGAGTACCGAAGGTAGTAGTAATTATGCTGACGATATTAAGATTGCAAGTAATTCTACAATTAAGATTACACCTTCTAGCAATGTTACAATAACAAATATTGTATTTACAGCATTAAATGTAAAAAACACAATAAATGGCTTTGATACAGATGAAACAACAAAAACATATACGCTCAATACTACTTCTGGCAATATAACAACTGCGACTGAATATTCAGTAGGGAAAAGTTCTGTACAGATTACGAAGATAGAAATAACCTATACAAAACAGAGCGAAGGTCCTACCATCACCATATCAGCACCAACAATGCCAGTAAAAGTTAATACGAACTTTACTTTTACAGCCACGCCAAGCAATTATACCACGGCACCTACAAGCTACACATGGTATGAGAAAACAGCAGAAGACAATCCTATAGAGGGAATAACAGGCAACACTTACACCGGCAACAAGAATGTTGCAGGCAAGTACTACTATTACTGTAAAGCAATAATAGACGGAAAAGAAGTTACGTCAAACACGGAAAGCGTTGATGTTGAGTTTTACACCCTTGCACTTACTGCAACAGATGTCAGCCTCGACATGAACGGCACAAAGACTGCAACGGCAACTGTAACAGCCAAGGATACTGAAACTAAAGAAGAAATCACAGGTCTTACATACGAATATGCTGTTGAGAACACCAAGGTTGCCACTGTAGAAGACGGCACTATTACTGCCGTGGCTGCGGGTGAAACCACAGTAAACGTGATTTTCAGCGGAAACGACAAATACAGCAACGCAAGTACAACCTTCACGGTAAAGGTTGCTGACACTTCTGCCAAGGATTATTCAACATATACAACGATGAATATATCTCCTGCGGAAAAGACAGCTAACCCTGGCGGTGCCGTTAAATTTGCAATGGATGATATAGGCGGAAGCAGCAAAACATTTACTTGGTTTGTAAGTACAGAGAATAAATACTCCGGAGAAAGAATAGACGGAGCTACAAAAAGAGAGTATTCGTTTAATGCCCCGTCAACTCCTGGCACCTATTATTATTATTGTGAGGGACACAACAACAAAACTCCCGGTAACTATATATCAAAGATAGGAAAACTTACTGTAACAGAAGGTGGCAGTATAAAAATCACCACTGCCGTAGAACCTCTTACAAAGACATCCATAGGAAAAATTGTTGCACTGACCATAGCAACAGACGGATCAAAGCCAAAATACCAGTGGTATAGCAATACAACCGCTTCAAATGAAGGTGGAACAGCCATCACTGGCGCTACAAAGCAAACATACAGTTTCACAACCACCGAGGCTGGCACATTCTATTACTATTGTGTTGTAACATGCACAGAGGGAACTGTTACATCAGGCGTTGCCACTGTTAATGTTTCAAGTATAATTCTGCCCGTCCTTGATGCACCGAGGTTTACTGTACAGGTTGGCAAGACACACAAACTTAATGTAGTTGCCTCGGCAAACGGAACTGATGTTGCAAGCGAACTGACCTTTACTTATACAAGCGACAACGAGGCTATTGCCACGGTAGATGCAAACGGCGTTGTGACCGGTGTAAAGGCTGGAACAACCAACATACGCTTTACATCCGCTGCCGTAGAAGGCAAATATGAAGAAGCATCAGGCGAGGCTATCGTAACCGTTATGGCGGCAGACGCTTACATCCCGGTTGTTAAATATACAGCTACTCCCGGAACAGGCGATAATGTAGAGGCTCCAAAGACAGAGGATGAGGCTTATAAAGGAAACTCTCTGACAATCACACTTGAACCTGAAGAGGAACTAACATCTGGCAGTTATGAGATATATTATACAATAGACGGTTCTAATCCTACGTCTTCCACAACTGCAACGAAATACGATGACACTAAAAAGATAAAACTGACACAGACCACATTCCTTAAAGCCGCAATAAAGATTATAAGTGGTACAAACAAGGGCAAATGGAGCGAGATACTTGAACGTACATACCGTTTCAACTTCACTCTTATAAAGACTCTTAGCAATGGTCAGCAAATAGAACCGGGTGTCGGATACGATATCTCTGAAAACGGCAAGACATATATCATCACCACCTACGGAAGCCTTGGAGACACCGAAGGACTTGACTCCGGAAAATCAAAATTGTGGGACGCAGGTGAAAAAGACCCTGAAATGAACAACTCTTATATCTCAGGCTTCGACTATCATGCCATAGGAAATAAGGATGCAGGCGGCGAGACCATCACCGGTACAAAAACAGTAAGTGGAAAAGAAATAAACACTTATGCAAAGTATGAAGGAGGCAACGAAGACAACACTACATTCGACATACCTATAAACGGAGCATACATGAAGTTCGAACCGAAGATGGACGGTCAGATAAACATGATTGTACGTCAGAACGGTATTATCGGCGGCAAGACGCCTAACTTTAACGAGGTACGCAGAAGATATGCTCATGTTTGCGATGAGACTGGCAAGGCAATATCACAAGAAGAAGGCTTCAAAGCACTGATAAGCACCAACAGCATAATCAACAGCGAAGTTTTCTGGTTTGGCAAAAACAACAGCGGCAAGTTTGGTGTCAACGGCGATAAGACTTACACCGATGCCGAAAGGGCTGATTTCAGCGCAACTTTTGCTTCATACCAAGAGACGCTGTTCAACTCTATTCCTGTAGACAACCGCCCTGCTGATTTCACAGGCACCACCGCGGCAGATTTCTGGAAGTATTGCCAAGAAAGATACAGACCAAGCCAGACCAAAGAAAAGGAAAAATCATACGTGCGCAACGTTCTGTCTTATGACAATAATGCCAAAGGCTATTATCTTATGGACAAGGCATACGTAAGATATTCATTCCCCGTGAAGGCAGGAAAGACATACTTCCTGATGGGCAACTGGACAAAGCTCGCGCCCTGCGGATACTCTTTCAAGAGAAATGAGAGAGACGATAACAAGTGGGAAACTTTCCTTAATGGCAGAACTGTCACTGTTGACGGTAATTCATCAGAAAGCGTAACATTGCCTGAAGAGATAACGGCAGCCGTTACAGACGAAAGTTCAGAAGATAAAGTAACTTCTACAGCTTGCAAAATAACTCTCAAACGCAATTTTACCCCCAATGTATGGACATCGCTTGTACTTCCGTTCAGCGTAAGCCCGACAGCTGTCATCGATGCCTTTGGCGAAGGAACAGAGATTATCCACTTCGACAGAGTTGAGGGTGTCACACTGCATGTCACCAAGCACTTCCACCAGATGATTGTTGCAGGTACTCCGGTGATGATTAAGCCTGCAAAGACCATTGACGGAACAACGGAAAATCCGTATCCTGTACTTGTAGGAACTTATGAACCGAAGACTGTAATAAACGAGATGGAAGATGCTGCCAGCGGATGGAAGATAACAGGTTCCTACACACCTGCAACCGTTGAAGCCGGTGCTTATATGATGGGTAACAAAGATGGTCAAAGCGCAATGCGCCACATCACAAGCGATATGACGGTTGCCGGAACACGTGCATGGCTTGTAAATACTACAGATCCTCAGGCAAGACTGACAAGTCTCTGCATGAATGGCGTGGAAGACAGCGAGGCAACCTTCATCGAAGGCATATCTGCTGATACTGAGAAAACAAACAGCCGTACAAACGGTATATTCAACCTCAACGGTCAGATGGTACGCAGCAATGCCGGCAGCACCGCAGGCTTGCCCGCAGGCATCTATATCGTAAATGGCAGAAAGGTTATTGTAAAATAATGAATAATAAAAAAGGAACCATGAAAAAATCATATATAAAACCGTACACGGAGGTTATATCGGTTCAGACAGAATCACTGCTGCAGGCTGTTTTAGCTTCTGGCGGAAAAACGGTTATAACGGTAAACGACCGTTTGAATTATGGCAATGATGAACTTGATTTTACCATCGACAACGAAGAAAAGAATGATGGCTGGAATTTCTCAAAGCCAAGTGATCCCAACCTTTGGGACGACGAAGAATGGTAAGATAATTTAAATCTGAATACAAGCAAATCCGGCATGCCTGCCCCGCAGCGCATGCCGGATTGCTTTTTGTGTTAACGACATATACATTATAATATAGTGGGGAAGCAACAAAGAAAAAACATCATTACTATAATGATGAAACTTGCTAATATTAATATCATTATTTAATGTTACTTTAGCACTTTTTAAAGTGTTTCCTTTGCAATAGATAAAAATTATATTATCTTTGTACGCTGATTATGAGGACTATATCTGATTTCAATTGGATAAACATCATATATGTTATCTTTTGGGGTGTCATCTCTTTTATATCATCTTTTACTGGTATATTGGACTGGAACTGTGAGCAGGTTGTATCAAAAAAAATTGCTTAATGATGTCTTTACCCCTTTGTTTATTTGGATTATAGCCTTCTTTGGTGATTACCTTTACAATGTGTTCTCTTTGAAAAAAGAGACACAGATATTGGATGAGAATTGGACTAAATTATCATATATACTGGTAGAGGTTCTGTTTATCATACTACTTCTGAGCATTCATATCAAGGATAATTCCGGCAGGATATTTTGTATGATTGTAATGTATCTGTGTATGATGGGGCTGAAGACATCTTCATTATATGTGGTTTGTCTTCGTCAAAAAATAGAAGCGGTATAAATATAATATGAGTGGCATGATACTATACATGGCAATATCGGCGTTTTTTATCTATTTCGTGATAAAAATCGTTACTTCCAATCGCACAGAGTATGTAAAATGTGCGTTTGCGGGAGCTTATGATGGCAGCGAAACGGTTATATCTGTTCCCAAAGACAGAAATAAGACGATTTATACGGAAGGTGAGTCGGTTATTGATTTATCAAAGTATGACAAATTCTATATCTCCGGTCATTCTTTGGAAAAAGTCGGACTGCCTGATAAAGCATTTGTATATACTCTACCTTTGGGTAATGAGGATATATATTCTATATGCAACCGTTTTGTAATATTCAAATATGACAATAAACGCTTGGCAGAAGAACATCCTGAGATAACCAATCCTGTGGACGGGTATAAGGCACGCAAGGCTGTAACCATATTCAGAAGAAGCCTAAGTGAGGATGATTTCAAAAAAAAGATTGCCAATATACTTTCTTCCGATACAGACATCAAAGATGTGGAAAGTTGTGCGGAGCATTTATGGAAGAAATATTCTTTTGCATCTGATTTTTATAAAAATGAGAAAGATTTGATAATTTCCATTACATACAAGAAAGGAGAATGCAAAGATTATTCTTTCCATTCCTTAAGTTTCCTTCACGGAGTGGTTAAATACAAGTCTGCCTAATATAAGAAGAAGCTAAAGGACACTGTCCAAAATAAAGTAAAGAATCTGCTCAAGCCATATTAGACCTATCGGTCTCATTAGCCTTATCAGCCCTATTAACCACCCATGGACGGCAGCAAATTCTTAATTCATAATTCTTAATTCTTAACTCTTCCTTGTATATTTGCACCATGAATAATATAAAGACAGGTGTTGTAATATCAACGTACAACAACCCGGAATGGCTTGAGAAGACACTTTGGGGATATATGGCGCAGGAGCGCAAGGCGGATGAGATTGTCATTGCCGACGACGGATCGCGCGAAGATACACGACGGCTTATAGAACGATATAAGGAATTTTTGCCCATAAAGCATGTGTGGCATGAGGATGACGGCTTCAGAAAGACGAAAATTCTTAACGAGGCGCTGAAGGTTGCCACGGCAGACTATCTGATCTTTACCGATCAGGACTGTGTTCCGCGGCGCGACTTCATCGCCACCCACCTGCGTTATGCCCGCAAGGGTTGCTTCCTGTCGGGCGGTTACTTCCGCCTGCCGATGTCCATAAGCCGTAAAATGACGCATGAGGACATAGACAACGGTCTGCCTTTCAGCATAGAATGGCTTAGGTCGCAAGGCTTGAAACTGTCCTTCAAGTGCACCAAGCTTGTACACAACAGATTCTTCTCTGCTTTCATGAATGCCGTAACGCCCACAAAGGCGACGTGGAACGGTATGAATTCCTCGGGCTGGCGCAGCGACCTGATTGCCGCAAACGGCTTTGACGAGCGCATGAGATACGGCGGCGAGGACCGCGAACTGGGCGAACGCCTGTTCAACAGCGGCATCCGCTCAAAGCAGATACGCTACAGCGCCATCGTTGTTCACCTTGACCACAGCCGCCCTTACGTCAACAACGAGGCGTGGCAGCTCAATAATGCAATAAGGAAGGAAACAAGAAGAAAGGGGCTGAAGAGGACGGAATATGGAATAAGGAAAATGAAGAATGATGAATGAAGAATGAAGAATTTGCTGCCACCCATGTGGCTCAAGCCCTATTGGCTCTATTGATCTTAAGTTCTATTAGTCCTATTGGTCTTAAGTTCTATTAGCCCTATTGGTCCAATTAGCCCAATTAGCCACATGGGCGGCAGCAAATTCTTCATTCTTCATTCATCATTCTTCATTTCCCTATACGGCTTATCAAGGTCAAGATAATAGAAGTTATGCTGAAACTCGGTGCCTTTCGGTGGCGGTGTCATATAATTGCCGTACATCTTCGTAAGCATCTCATCATATTTTTCCACGCCAAGAAGAGTGCGTCCTTCGAACATATACGGTGTAGGCTTGCCGTACACGTCCTTGGTGACGATGCTGCGGAAGCCGTCGTCAAAGCACAGCACATAGCGGCTGCTGTCAAAGTCGTACTTTAGGAGATGACGGCGGATGCTCCGCTGCAATCCCTCAACTGTGAACAGGCGGCGGCACAAAAGCGGAATCCAGCTGCTCGGTCCGTGCCCGTGGCGGTACGGGTCGCGGTAAGTGAAGTACAAAAGCTTGCACAACCACTTGTATTTATTCACGCGCAGACGCTGGCGCAGACGGCTGTCGGGCATGCCGTCAACAGGAAACACATCCACATACACCCCACCGACATAGCGCAGATGGGCATGTTCTATCAGCGTTGTATGCGCATCCTGTATCTTTGCGAACGGCTGCGGATAATGGCTCTCGTTCTCGCCGCATATCATCTCGTATCTTTCCGGCATCCACTCACGCCAATGGCTTATCAGCATGTCATAGTCCTTGTGCGGCATGCAGACATCCGCATCGTCGTCCCACGGAATGAAACCCTTGTGGCGGACGGCACCGAGCATTGTCCCCGCAATGATGTAATAGCGCAGGTTATGCTCACGGCACACCCTGTCTATGACACACAATATTTCAAGCATCCTGGCGTGCAGGTCTTTAAGATTATACTCTACCATTCTTCAACTATAACGAATTTACGATGTTGCGTTCGGCATATTCAAGGTCGTCGGCATCATCTATCTCATACCACTTAACGTCATGGGCGTTCAGGACATGCACCGGCATGACGCCTTGCGACATCGACAACAGCTCATACTCATATCCCAGCTTCGGCTTCTCTGCGGCAACGGCACCGTAGTCGCGGCACATCACGGTAAAGAAACCTGCCGACAGCTTGTGCATTCCCACCAGTTCGCCAGCCGCGTTCACCGCCGTCTTGTCCGTGGAACAGTTCGTCAGCCGTCCTGTACCGTCGTGCTCAACATAGTACTGGTCCTGAAACTTTGTCACGGGAGTAATGAGCATCACGTCAGGATGCGGGTCGTCGAGAAGCTCCGTCACGGCGTTGCGGCTGTAGATGATGTCCGACTCGAGCAGCAGGAAATCATCATCGCCTATCGCCTCACGGCAGTTGTAAAGCGTGTACATGCTGTTCGTCGAAGCATATTTCACGCTGTAAACGCACTCCACCTGCGGATATCTCTCCGCCAGACGCTCATAAGCCTCCTTCTTGTATCCCGTGCCAATGATGATGCGGGTGATGCCGCACGACAGAAGTGTCTCAATGGAACGCACCACCATAGCGGTGCCTCCCACCTCGATGAAGCCCTTGGGCATGCTCTCCGTCATCTTTCCAAAGCGGCTGCCAAGCCCTGCCGCCATGATAACTGCCGTCCTTACCATCACTTGTCGTATTTTACAGGTATGCCTATGCCATTCTCTTCAAGTGCCTCGCGCAGCGTGCGGAAGAAAGCCCTGATGTCTTCCGGCACAATGGCACCCAATGAGCAGAGACGGAATGTGTCCGTGGTGCTTATCTTTCCGGGATATATCGTGAAGCCGCGGTCATAGCAATAATCATGCACACGGTCGAAGTCCCAGTTCTCATCATCGGGATATTTCACCGATACCACCAGCCCCGACTGTATGTCGCGCCTTATCACGTCCTTGAAGCCAAGCGCGTCCAAGCCCTCGTGTATTGCCTCGAACACCTCGCGGTGGCGGCGGAACTTCGCCTCCTCGCCTTCCTCCCAGTATTCTTTAAGAGCCTGTATGGTAGAGTATATCGTCTGTACGGGCGGCGTAAAGTGCATCTGCCCCGTCTTCTCGAAATAGTCGTATTGCAGGAACAGGTTGCAGTAGTACGAGCGCTTGGGATATTCTGCCGACTGCTCTATTATCTTCCTGTCGCCGATGACGAACGACAGTCCCGTCATTGCCATAAGCCCTTTCTGTGCCGAAGCCATGCAGAAATCGACATTGTCTTTCACCATGTCGAACGGTATCATGCCGAGCGACGACGTCGTATCCACAACGAATATTGCCCCGCGGGCATGTGCCATGGCACCTATCTCGCGTATAGGGTTCAGTATTCCCGTGCCCGTCTCGTGGTGCGTGGTATAAACAAGGGCTATGTCGGGATTATTGTCAAGCGTGCTCTTCACCTCGTCGAGACTTGGCACATCGAACACAGACGACTTGAGGTTGATGTGCGGCATGCCGTAATACTGGCACACCTCCACTGCCCTTGAGCTGTATGCGCCGTTGTTGACGACAAGTATCTTCTTGCCTTCCGGCAGCAGAGAGTTAAGGCAAACGTCGATATTTATCGTTCCCGAGCCAGTGAACAACACCGCCGTATGCCGCTGCGGGTCGCCATGTGCCACCTTTACAAGGTCTTCGCGCAAGCCTTTCATCATGTCGGCAAACTCTTTTTCGCGAGGGCAGATGTCAGGAACGACCTGCGCCATCTTCACCGTGTCCGTTGTCGTTGCCGGACCGGGGTTGAGCAATATGTTTCTTTTTATGTTCATTGTTGTTAGTGTTATGGGGGCTATAGTAGCTATAGAGGCTATAGAAGCTATAGATACTATAGAAAAATTATAGCCCCGGTTATTCTTCTTCCAAAAAACTCATCAGCGCCTCCTTGTTCTCCACAGGCGTGGTTGTCGGGCGTCCGAGGTCGTCGCGCGAGCCTTTCTTAACCTTTATCTCCAGCAGCAGGGGAGCAGGGAGAGTTGTCAGGGTTGGCAATATGGCGTCAAGCTCACTGCGCGTGGCTACGCTCATCACCGTCTTGTAGCCGCATCCTGCGGCAATTTTCGGCAGGTCTATGCCAAAGCCAATGGTGGGCTGCCCGCCCACGGAGTCGTGCGCGCCGTTGTTGAAAACGATATGATAGAAGTTCCCGGGCAACATGCTTGCCACTATGCCCATGCCGCCCATGTGCATTATGGCGGCACCGTCGCCGTCGAAACAATACACGTTGCGCTCCGGACGGTTCAAGGCTATGCCCAGCGCTATCTGCGACGCATGCCCCATGGAGCCTACCGTGAGGAAGTCGCGGCTGTGCCCCTCGCCCGTTGCCGTGCGGTGCTCGAACAGCTCACGCGATATCTTTCCCGTCGTAGACACAACTATGTCCTTCACGTCCATGGCACCGGCAACAGCCTTTATCGCCTCCTCGCGCTCCATTGTGTACGGGTTGTGCGTGCCGTTCTGCAACTTATACTTGCCGAAAGTGCCTTTCTTCACAACAAGTGCAAAAGCCCTGCCCGTTTCCTTCATATATCTCACGCCGCCGGCAAGCTGCTTCTCCAGCTCCGCCTCGTCGCCGCTCATTATCTCATGCCTTATCTCCATTGCGTCAAGCAGCGGCAGCGTGGTCTTTCCCTGCTTCACATGCTGCGGCTCGTCGTGCACTCCCGGCTCTCCGCGCCAGCCTATCACCAGCAGCACCGGTATGCGGTACACGTCGCTGTCGGTCAGCGACATAAGCGGGTTGACCGTGTTTCCCAGTCCCGAGTTCTGCATGTACACCACGGGAATGTTGCCCGTGGCGAGATGATATCCCGCCGCCAGCCCCACGGCACCGCCCTCGTTGGCAGCTATGATGTTGTTCTTTCTGTCCGCATGGTCCGTTATGTATGCGCAGATATCCTTCAGGAGCGAGTCGGGCACGCCCGTATAAAAGTCGATGCCCATGCCCCTCAGCGTGTTGTAGAAATATTCAGGACGTATCATCACTTTGTTCCCGGTATTAGTTCAAGAATTTGTTTTATCGGCATGCAGATAGGATTTGCCTCGAGCGAGCGCTCGTTGCGCAGTATGGTCTCGGCACACTGCACCATTGCCGGATAGGCGGCGCGCAGCATGTGGTTGGCATATATCACCACGTTCACGCCCCACTGCGCCAGCTCCTCCTCCTTTATGTGATTGTAGGTCGTGGGCACCACCACTATGGGAACTGCCGGATGTGCCTTGCGGAACTCCATGCAGAACGCCTTTATGTCATCGCCCGTCTTCTCCTTGCTGTGTATCATCACGCCGTCGGCACCGGCATCCACGTATGCGTATGCCCTTTCGAGCGCGTTTTCCACCGTGTGTCCGGCGATAAGGCTCTCTATGCGTGCTATTATCATGAAGTCTTTTGTCACCTGAGCCTCCTTGCCCATGCGTATCTTATGGCAGAAACCCTCTATCGAGTCCTGCGTCTGCACCGCCTCGGTGCCGAAGAGCGAGTTTTTCTTCAGCCCCACCTTGTCTTCTATGATGATTGCCGATATGCCGTTGCGCTCGAGCGTCCGCACGGTAAAGACAAAGTGCTCGGGCTTGCCGCCCGTGTCGCCGTCGTATATTATCGGCTTGGTGGTACACTCGAGGATGTTGTTGAGGTCCTGCATGCGCGTCGTCAGGTCCACCGCCTCGATGTCGGGCTTGCCCTTCGACGTGGAGTCGGTGAGGCTGCTCGACCACATCCCGTCGAACGACGACTTCTTCAGTCCGTTCTCAATCTCGGTGTTCTCTATTATCAGTCCGCTCAACCCGTCGTGCGCCTCCATAATCCTTACTATGGGCTTGGCGGCGATGAGACGCCTGAGCGACTTCAGGCGCACGTCGGGCGTGGTGCCTATCGCCTGCAGCTCACGGGCGAGCGAAGACGAGTTGATGCCGTGCGTATAAGGTATCTCTATGACCTGTCCGCCCCACTCCTTCACAGCCTCGAACACCTCGGCGCGCAGTTCCTGCTCCGGTCCGGTCTTCCAGTCGTCGCCGTGGATGATGAAGTCGGGCTTATACTTGCGCAGGTTGGGCACATAGCTCCACTCGTCCTGCGGCACGATGCGCGCCACTCCCTTTATGTTCTCCACCACCTGACGGCGCTGCTCATACGTCATATACGGCAGACGGCGGTGCGAGGCTATCGCCTTGTCCGTGAAAAGACCCACCGTAAGGTCGCCGTATCCGGCTCCCTCGGTGATTATGTTTATCAGTCCCGGGTGCATGATATCGCCTATCATGCCCAAATATACACTTTTGCTCATTATATTGTTGTTTTTAGTTTTTCGGAGAACTCGGAGGTCTCGGAGAGCTCCGAGAACTCGGAGATCTCTCCGATTTCTCAAGAAAATTTCTTCCATAGCCTGCGCCATGCCGAGCGCCTGTATTCCGCCCTCACCTCCGGCAGCAGCTCGCGGTAGCTCCTCTCCGTGTCCAGCACAAGCCCGCCGTGCATGCTCGGTGCCATTATGGGCGTCATATAGTCGTCGCCGAACTCGCCCCGCAGAAACTCGTCGTAACGTCCGGGCGCAGGTATCTTCATGTCCTCAAAGTCGAGCCACACCGTCTCGTCAAGGATGCCCTTGTCAAAGACGTGCCTGTCGCCGCTCATCGTAAGCTCCGCCACCTTGCCGGTATCATCCCACACGGTCTCGCGCAGCACGTCCTCCGACTGCCGGTAGATGTCCTGCCAGCTGCGGCTCCTCAGCATGCGGCGTGCCTTGAGCTTGCGGAACACCTGTCCGAGCCTGCCCGAATACACCACGTTCATGTTGACCGCCTTTAGCAGCTTGCGCGGATATGCGCTTCTCTTCAGTATGCTGTCGAGCCGCGCGCCCCTGCCCTCGGGCGGTACGGCGTCCACGACGAATATGTCTATGAATATCCCCTGGTTGAACGGCTGGTACGAGTCGGAAGGACGTATCGCCGCCGTCGAGCTGTTGCGGAACTGCGCATGGGCGCGGTAATAGCCGGTGTCCGTATATGCCGTCTGCAAGAAGTAGGGATGGCGGAACTGACTGTTGCCTATCATGTTCATGCGGTCGTAGTCTTCGCGCGGCATCATCAGGTCCACGTCGTCATCCCACGGTATGAAGCCCTTGTGCCTCACCGCGCCCAAGAGCGTGCCGCCCTCAGCCCAGCACCGCAGCCCGTTGCGCCGGCAGAAGCCGAGAAACTCTCTCAGCAGGTCCAGCTCCACAGCCCACACTTTCTTCATTTCCGCCGTGACACGATATCCGTCCCGGTCTTCCTCTTCCATGTTGAATGCCATTTCCGTATGCAGGTTTATGTCCCCTCCAGCCGCCTGTGCCGCCTTATCAGCCGCCGCGCGGCAGCGGGAACGATATTAAGCTACAAAGGTACATATTTTATTATTAATTCTAAAAATATGTGTATTATTTTTCATTTATCACCGTCTTGCAGCCCCCGTGCCAGCCTCCGCCAGCGCCGTCGGCGGGACATGCCGCCGCAGGAGGAGACCTTTCGCGCTCCAGGAGGCGGCGTTTCAGCCCCTGAAAGACGACCTTTTGGAAGCCAAGAAGCCGCCTTTTACAAGTCAAAAGGTATCGTCTTGATTTTCAATACGTTATAAATGCCGTTCCAAAACCTCTTTTCTGGCATCCGGCCCCGTGCCGCAGGCATCGTTTTTGGGCTTCCGGCGGTGTTTTGAAAGTACCTGTTTTGACATACATCAAGTAAACAACAATGATATGAAAAAAGTGCGGAAATATTCTTGTGTGCGCACACAAAAGTTGCTAATTTTGCATCGTGTTCGTGAGAATACTTGTTTTTCATAGGTTAGTAGTTTGATAGATTTAAGGTAAAGATTATGTTATTAGATTTAGAGACGGAGATTTTGATTGTTTCTGTTATCGTAATGACGGTTGTCAATATAATAGCATTGGTAAACACAAATATCCGTTAACGTATTCAGGAGGCCGGTATGAGTGATTCATGTCGTCCTCTTTTTTTATCCCCGCAAGCCAGCACAGACACCCCTACATACATTTTCTGCCGCCCGGCACCGCTGCTGCCACCGCCGTGGCGGCACTTCACGCTCATTGCACGCGGACGCCGCACGACAGCACGGTCTTTGCATCCCAGCGGCTTTGCGTTTAATTAAAAAAGCGTAATTAACTCATGTTTTATATAATAAAGTACTGAAAAGGCGTTCTTTTTGCAGAATTCTGTTTAAATTTGCAGCTAAAAATAAAATTATCAAAGAATGAAAAGGATACTCTTACCTTTCGTAATATTGTTTTCGGTAATATTTCTTTGTGCCTCCTGTCTTGACGATGAAAACGACACGGAGTTCATCTTTGCCGACGACACGGCAATCTCGGCATTCTCTCTCGGAACGCTCAACAGGTATACCACAGTGAAGTCGTCCACTGGCGAAGACAGCACCGTGGTGGTTGCAGTGACGGGCAGCAAATATAAATTCTACATCGACCAGATAAAGCGCGAGATATACAACGCCGACTCACTGCCCGTGGGAACGGACAACAAGCACGTGGTGTGCGAGATTACGAGCAAGAACTCGGGCGTGATAGTGATAAAGGACATCGACAGCGACACGCTGAGATACTACAGCAGCAGCGACTCGATAGACTTCTCGGAGCCGCGCGAGATTTCAGTATTCGACATGGCGGGCACGGGCAGGCGCACATACAAGGTGAGCGTGAATGTGCACAAGGAGCATGAGGACACCGTATACTGGAACATGATGGGCACGGAACCGGAACTTGCACGGCTTACGGCAATGAAAGCGGTTGAGAACAACGGCAGGATATTCGTGTTCGGAACAGACGGCAGAAGCACGCAGATTTATTATACGGATGCGGCAGACGGACACTCATGGACACCGGCAACGCCAAACTTCAACATGATTATAGAGTCTGCCGACTACAGCAACGTAGCCGTGAAAGACGGCATGATATACATGCTCTGCGGCAGGCAGCTGCTTAAATCTGCCGACGCACAGACGTGGGAAAAGGTCTCCGACGTTTCCGGCGTGGCGCGCCTTGTAGGCGCAGGCAGCCGCAGGCTGTACGCGCTCGACGGCAACGGGGGCATGGTTTCGTCGGAAGACGGAGCGGCGTGGACGGCGGAGACGCTCGACGGCGATGCGCGCATGCTGCCCGACGCGGACATCTGCTTTGCCGTGATGCCGCTGAGGACAAACTCGCAGAGCGAGCGCGTGATAATGACGGGCAACCACGCAAGGATGCTCGACGCCACGGACACCACGGCAGTGGTATGGAGCAAGGTGGAGGAATATGCCCCGAACTCTGAAAGCCACGCGTGGACATACTACGACAACGTGGAGAAAAACACCCTGCCGCGCCTCGAAGGCCTTGTCATGACATGCTATGACGGACGGCTTGCGGCATTCGGCGGCGACGGGATGGACGGCGGAAAGGCAACAGCCTTCTCGCAGATGTATTTCAGCAATGACAACGGTCTGTCGTGGCACAACGACACACGCTTCGGCTTCCCGAAAGACTTCAGCAGCAGCAAGTCGTCGTTCGCCTTCACAGCCGGACCCGACAACTTCCTCTGGATTATATGCGGGGAAACGGGACAGGTATGGCGCGGAAGGCTGAGCCAGCTGGGCTGGGCAAACGACAGGACATCGTTCACGAAAAGCCCGCGTCTGTGAGGCTATATAATATAATAAGGTGTATATGAAGAAACTCCTGCTCATAATCACTGTCATCGCCCTTGCCGCCACGGCACGCGCGCAGGACGACGAGGAGTACAGGCTGGAGCTGGGTGCCGGCGTGGGCATGGTGGCATACGAGGGCGACTTCAACGGCAGCATTGCAAAGAACATGCAGCCCATGACGACACTGCTCATAAGGCGTGTCTTCAACCCGTACATGGGGCTGAGGGCAAGTCTGTCGTTCGGAAAGTTGAAAGGCTCGTCGGAAGACGTGACGACATATTATCCTGAATACAAGGACAATCCGGTGGAGTTCAGCAACTCGCTGACAGACTTCAGCGTGGCATACGAGTACAACTTCTGGCCCTACGGCACAGGCCGCGACTACCGCGGGGCAAAGAGGCTTACGCCATTCGTTTTTCTCGGCATAGGCGGAACGTATGTCAAGAGCGGCGACGAAAGCGTCTTCACCGCAAACTTTCCGATTGGTGCAGGCGTGAAATACAAGATAGGACCACGGGTGAACCTCGGTCTGGAGTGGGCAATGCACTTCTCGCTGAGCGACAAGCTCGACGGCGTGGAAGACCCATATATGATAAAGAGCGCAGGACTGTTCAAGAACACCGACTGCTATTCGGCTCTTCAGCTTACCATCACGTACAGCCTGATGCCTAAGTGCAGGACATGCAATAAAGACTAAGAATGACAGAAAAAGACATAAAGATAGACATGCAGAGGGTGCCGCGGCACATCGCAATAATAATGGACGGCAACGGCCGCTGGGCAATGGAGCGCGGCAAGGAGCGCAGCTACGGACACCAGGCGGGCGTGGAGGCGGTGCGCCGAATCACGTCGGAGTGTACGCGCCTCGGCGTGGAATATCTCACACTGTACACCTTCTCGACGGAAAACTGGAAACGCCCCGCCGACGAGGTTGCCGCACTTATGGGGCTGGTACTGTCGTCGCTCGAAGACGAGATATTCATGAAAAACAACGTGCGCTTCCGCGTAATAGGCGACACCGGGCGGCTTCCGCAGGCAGTGCAGGACAAACTGCGCGAGACAATGGAGCACACGGCGGGCAACACGGCAATGACAATGGTGGTGGCACTGAGCTACTCTTCAAAGTGGGAAATAACGCATGCCGTGCGCGAAATAGCTGCCGGAGTGGCAGAAGGGCGCATCGGATGCGGCGACATAGACGACGAGATGATATCCGCACACATGCAGACATCGTTCATGCCGGACCCCGACCTGCTGATACGCACAGGCGGGGAGGTGCGCATATCCAACTACCTGCTGTGGCAGATAGCCTACTCCGAACTGTATTTCTGCGACACTTTCTGGCCCGACTTCGACGAGTGTGCGCTGCATGAGGCTATAGCGTGCTACCAGAAACGCCAGAGACGCTTCGGCAAGACGGAGGCACAGGTGGAGAACAACGAATAGAACAAGACAACAAACAAAGAAGATGAACAAGATATTAGGACGAATACTGCTGTTTGCGGCATTATTGACAAGCACCGGCGCAGTGGCGCAGGAGAAGATAGTAAACCCTGACATATCGTATGCCGGAATACCGAGGACATGCAAAATCGGCGGTATTGCCGTTTCAGGAGTCAGCGGATACGAAGACTTTATGCTCACCGGAATTTCCGGACTTGCCGTGGGACAGGAAGTGTCTGTGCCGGGACAGGAGATAACCGATGCCGTAAAGCGTTACTGGAGGCACGGTCTGTTCTCGAAAGTGCAGATTGCCGCCGACTCGATAGTGGGCGACAAGGTTTATCTTCATTTCTATCTGGCAGTGCGTCCGCGTGTTTCCACGATAAACTACGTCGGTCTGAAGAAAACGGAAAGGGAAGACATGGAGGCTAAGCTGGGACTTCTCAAAGGCAGCCAGATTACGCCCAACATGATTGACCGCGCAAAAATCCTTGCCAAGAACTATTTTGACGACAAGGGCTTCAAGAACGCCGACATCTCCATAATACAGCGCGACGACGTTGCAAACAAGGACCATGTGATACTGGATGTCATCATCGACAAGAAGGAAAAGATGAAGGTGCGCAACATCATCATCGAAGGCAACGAACAGCTTGCCGACACAAAAATCAAGGGAGGACTGTTCCGCAAGGGTGCCTTCGCAAAGATACACGAGGCGGGAAAGCTGTCTTCGTTCCTGAAAGCAAAGAAGTTTACTCCTGAAAGATACAAGACGGACAAGCAGAACCTCATAGACAAGTATAACGAGCTTGGCTACCGCGATGCCGCCATCATCGAGGACAGCGTGTGGAACGTTGACGACAAGCACGTGAACGTGTACGTAAAGGTGGACGAGGGAAAGAAATATTACATCCGCAACATAAGCTGGGTGGGCAACACCATTTACTCAACGGACTATCTGAACAGCGTGCTCGGCATGAAGAAAGGCGACGTATACAACCAGAAACTCATGAACAAGCGCCTCTCGGAAGACGACGATGCCGTGGGCAACAGCTACTGGAACAACGGTTACCTGTTCTACAACCTGCAGCCGACGGAGGTAAACATCGTGGGCGACTCCATTGACCTGGAGATGCGTATCATGGAGGGACAGCAGGCACACATCAGCCGCGTGCGCATAAACGGCAACGACAGGCTGTATGAAAACGTTGTCCGCCGCGAGCTGAGGACAAAGCCGGGCGACCTCTTCTCGAAAGAGGCACTGCAGCGTTCGGCACGTGAAATGGCGTCAATGGGACATTTCGACGCAGAGCAGATAAACCCGGACGTGAAGCCGAACTACGAAGACGGCACCGTGGACATCAACTGGGACCTCGTGCAGAAGTCGAACGACCAGGTGGAATTCTCGCTCGGATGGGGACAGACGGGTGTCATCGGGCGTGTCGGTCTGAAGCTCAACAACTTCTCCATGCGCAACCTTTTCAACAAGAACAAGGAGCACAGGGGTATCCTTCCCGTGGGTGACGGCGAGGTCCTGTCAATAGGTGCACAGACGAACGGTACCTACTACCAGTCGTACAACGCCTCTTATTCGACCAACTGGTTCGGCGGCAAGCGCCCGATACAGTTCAGCGTGGGTGCCTACTACTCAAAGCAGACCGACGTATCAAGCAACTATTACAACAGCGGATACATGAACAACTACTACAACTACTTGTACGGCTACGGCAACAGCAACAACTGGTACGAGAACTACTACGACCCCGACAAGTACGTTCAGCTGCTCGGCGTATCCGTGGGATGGGGAAAGCGCCTGCGCTGGCCCGACGATTACTTCCAGCTCTCCGTGGAACTGGCTTATCAGCGCTACATGCTGAAGAACTGGCAGTACTTCCTCGTGACCAACGGAAACTGCAACAACCTCAACCTCGGCATAACTCTCTCGCGCGTATCTACGGACAACCAGCTGTTCCCGCGCCGCGGTTCGGAGTTCTCTGCTTCCGTAACGGTAACCCCGCCATGGTCTAAATTCCAGAAAAAGGACTACGCCAACCTTGCCGTAGACCGCAATTCGCCGACATTTACGGACGAGCAGCAGGAGAAATACCGCTGGATTGAGTATCACAAATGGAAGTTCAAGGCAAAGACATACACGGCCCTTACAAGCGGACAGAAGTGCTTCGTGCTGATGACACGCGTGGAGATGGGACTTCTCGGGTCGTACAACAAGCACAAGAAGTCGCCTTTCGAGACCTATTACATGGGTGGCGACGGCATGAGCGGATATTCTTCAGGATATGCCGAGGAGACTATCGGACTGCGCGGATATGAGAACGGCTCGCTGACTCCCTACGGATATGAGGGCTACGCATACGACCGCTTCACGCTTGAGCTGCGCTATCCGTTCCTGCTGGGCAACACGACGATATACGGACTGACATTTGCCGAAGCGGGAAATGCGTGGAACGAGACAAAGAAGTTCAATCCCTTCGACATGAAGCGTTCTGCTGGAATAGGCGTGCGCATATTCCTCCCGATGGTGGGACTTATGGGTATCGACTGGGCTTACGGCTTTGACAAGGTGTTCGGGCAGAAGAGCGGCAGCCAGTTCCACTTCATACTGGGACAGGAGTTTTAGGCAATTGATAATTTATAATTCATAATTTATAATTATTTGGGGGCTTTGATGCCATATAGGTCTTATAGGACTTATAGGTCTTATATGCCTTACAGAAAATAAAAAAGAGGAAAATAAAAACAAAGGAGGTAACATGAAGAAGAAGATAATGATGCTGTTTGTCATGGCTCTCATTGCCGTGACGGCAAGCGCGCAGAAGTTTGCACTGGTTGACATGGAGTATATCCTGAAGAACATTCCCGCCTACGAGCGCGCCAACGAACAGCTTTCGCAGGTGGCAAAGAAGTGGCAGGCAGAGGTGGAGGCTATCAACACGGTGGCACAGACGCTCTACAAGAACTACCAGAACGAGGTGGTATTCCTCTCGCAGGAGCAGAAGAAGCAGCGTCAGGAGGCTATAATGGAGAAAGAAAAGGAGGCGAGCGAACTGAAAAAGAAATATTTCGGTCCGGAAGGCGAGCTCTTCAAGAAGCGCACCAGCCTTATGACGCCGATACAGGAGGAAATTTACAACGCCGTGAAGGATATCGCCGACATGCGCGGATATTCACTCGTGATAGACAGGGCATCGGATACGGGCATCGTGTTCGGCTCGCCCAAGATAGACATAAGCAACGAGGTGCTCCGCAAGCTGGGATACTCAAACTGACGGCACAGGCACTGCAATGGCGGCAACAGCCGCAGCAGCAGTATTAAGACGTAACTTGAACAATTAATAATAAAAACAAAAAGGAAATGAAAAAACTTATTTTAATGCTGATGCTTTGCGCTCCTATGGCAATGTCGGCACAGAAGTTCGGACATGTAGACGCACAGTCGGTAATGCAGAACCTGCCCGAATTCATGAAGGTTAGAGGCGAGCTCGAGGCTCAGGCAAAACAGTATGACAACGACCTGAAACTGATGCAGGACGAAATTCAGAAGAAAGTTGACGACTATGAGAAGACAAAGAGCACGATGAACGCCACCAAGCAGCAGGAGACAGAGGCATCCATACAGGAGCTGCTGCAGAAGTTCCAGCAGGCACAGCAGGACAACCAGCAGGCTTTCCAGAAGGCACAGCAGGAGAAGATGCAGCCTATCATGACAAAGGTGATGACAGCCATAAAGAACGTAGGCAAGGCTGGCGGCTATGTATACATCATGGACAACGCAAGCGGAATACCCTATATCAGCGACACGCTGAGCAAGGATGTTACAGCCGAAGTAAAGGCTGAGATTGCAAAGATGAAATAAAACAATACGGGGCATGGCGCGCCGGACAAAACATGCAGGGGCAAACGAGGCTCCGGCAGGGATTGCGGCACGCCATGCCTTATCCTCATTCAAGACATATCATCATCTATATTTAACACCGATATGAAAAAAACGATACTCTTTATAATGGCACTTGTACTGCCGGTAATTGCCGGGGCACAGGTAAGATTTGCATATTTCAGTTACAATGAGGTGTTCGGTTCCATGCCCGGACGTGCCATAGTGCAGGAGAATATGAAAAAGCTGTCGTCGCAGTATGATGCCGAGACGAAGCGCGCCGAGGAGGAGTTCAACGTTAAATATGAAGAGTTTCTTGAAGGTCAGCGCGACTTTGCACCTGCAATACTCAACAAGCGTCAGGCAGAGCTGCAGGAGATAATGGAGAAGAACGTCGCCTTCAAGGAAGAGGCACGCCGCCTGCTTAAACAGGCAGAGGACGACATGAACATGCCGCTGAAGGCAAGGCTGAACGACGCGCTCAAGCATATAGGCATGGAAAGAGGGTATGCCTTTATCCTTAACACCGACAATGATGCCTGTCCATACATCGACCCGGCGCAGGGAACGGACATCACGGCAGAGCTGAAAGAACTGCTGAAACAAAAATAAGACTTCAAGTATATGGCATTGTCCGGCAAACCCGGTCCCATAGGGGTGTTCGACTCCGGCTACGGCGGTCTGACGATACTCCACGGAATGAGGCAGCTTCTGCCCCAGTATGACTATCTTTATCTCGGCGACAATGCCCGCACGCCCTACGGCACACGCTCGTTCGACGTTGTCTACAGGTTTACGCGTCAGGCGGTGATGAAGCTTTTCGAAAGAGGTTGCCACTTGGTAATCCTCGGATGCAACACCGCATCGGCAAAGGCACTGCGCTCCATACAGCAGAACGACCTGCCGCTTGTTGCCCCGGACAGAAGGGTTCTGGGAATAATACGCCCTACGGCAGAAAAGATAGGGCAGCTCACAACGAAACGCCATGTGGGCATACTCGCCACCGAAGGCACCATAAAGAGCAACAGCTACAATCTCGAGATTTCCAAGCTATACCCCGACATCAAGGTGTCGGGCGTGGCATGCCCGTTCTGGGTGCCGCTCGTCGAGTATAACGAGGCGGACAGTCCGGGAGCCGACTATTTCGTGAAGAAGCGCATAGACCAGCTTATGGACCTCGATCCGGACATCGATGCCATAATACTGGGCTGCACCCACTATCCGCTGCTCATGCCAAAAATAAAGAAATATGTACCCGAGGGGGTACGCATCGTGTCGCAGGGAGAATATGTGGCGGACAGCCTTGCAGACTATCTTGCCCGCCATCCCGAGATGGAAAGGCGCTGTTCGAAGGGCGGCACCTGCAATTATCTTACAACGGAAAACACCGACCGCTTCAAGGAATCGGCACAGATGTTCCTGCATGAGTCAGTGGATGTTGAGAACATTGTACTGGGATAACGTGCCGCAGCCAGCCTGAATAATATCCTTAAACCGGACATCCCGTCCGAAGACTGCATCAATCTTGATTTAAGAACAATATTCTTAGAGTGAGTTAAGATATAAGCAAGTCATATATTTATATTGAGGGTATGTCAAATTTCAACTCTTCCAACCTGTAGGGACATATTCTTGTATTTGTCCGTTTGTAACATCTTGATATTCAATGGATGTTTGGCGGACAAATACAAGAATATGTCCCTACTTGGCACTGTATGAGAAATTTGACACACCCTCATTGTATTATATCGAACAAACGCTATTCTTACAATCCGGAACCATGATCTTTCAAATTGTAAAAGATAAGCTTTTGCAATGCAAGAAGCCACCTCTCAGCCTCCGAAAGGGCATCTTTCGGAGGGCAAAAGATATCGGTTCCAAACCGTAACAAAATATATATGGAAAGTAACAGAATGGAAGTTGCGGAGCATAGGACGCGCTGCCGCCTTATTATTGCAGCACCTTGGCTTTCCCGAAGAAATACCGTGATATGCCCAGCCTGTCCATTATTGCGGCAATGAGCAGGCACCCGGCAACGGCAAACGCCAGCGAGACAGCAAGGAAAAGCATCCCCGTGTGCTCAATGCGCAGGAGTGCGGGCTGATAGATTTTGGCAAGCACGGTGAAGACGGGAGAGAAAAGGAGCAGCACGAGCGTGTTTCTGCCTATAAAGAGCATGGCGCGGAGAACAACGCCGCGGCAATATCCGAAAAGCACAAGGCAAAGGCTCATGGCAAAATAGACCATTGCAACGCCGCCGGGAACGCTCTTGTCGAGGCATGCCGGCGTGCAGGCAATGAGCACAAAAGGCACGGCGGAAAGCAGCGACGGGCGGAAGAACGAGAGAAAGGGTATGCCGCTGTGGCGCAAAACGGCTCCCGCCATGAAATAAAGCGCGCAGGGCAGGGAGACGACATGCAGGCAGCGCGACAGGAAGGCATAGCACAGGGCGAGGATGATGATGCGTGGAAGAAGCTGGAGACGCGGCAGGCGGAACACGAAGAAACATGAAAGCCCGCAGAGCATCAGCGTGTGCAGGTACCAGTAGGGTCCCAGCGGATGCAGGAATATCTTTTCGGCAAGGAGTCCGATAGTGAGATTATCCACATGCTCGCGTATGGGGAGAAGCGATGCCATGAGAGTATATCCGCCCTCCATGACGGTGTATGGAATGAATATCCACAGCAGCGTGAGAAGATAGCGGCGAAGGCTCCTGCCGGTGTTGAGCATATATCCGGAGATGATAAGGAACGCAGGCATGTGGAAGGTATATACCAGCTGCTTGGCATACGGATATGTGTCGCCTATGAATACAAGGTGGAAAGCAATCATGAGGATTATCATGACTGCTTTTATAAAGTCTATCTCAACGGTGCGCCAGCGCGTATCGCGCGGCTCCGCGGCTTTGTCCTGCAACTCTGTCATGGCTTGTCTTTACTGCTCGTCGCCGTTGTAGTTCATCTGACTGTCCTGCATGTTGTTGTCGTCCTGGTTCATTTTCGGACGCTTTGCACGCATGTTGCCGAAGTTGTATGTCAGCGTGAAGTTTACGTTACGGCTGTGACGCTTGTTTATCTGGTGGCGCGAGAAGGTCTCGTTGGACGTAAACGTCTCCCACTTGCGGCTGTTGAACACGTCGCGGCAGTTTACCGAAAGGGTCAGGGTCTTGTTCAGGAACGACTTGCGGAGACCGAGGTCCAGCCCGTAGTTTGCCTTGCGGTATCCCTGCGTGATGACCTCGCGCGAGCGGTAGCGTCCCGTTGCCTGGAACGAAATGTCGTATGGGAGGATGAGACTTGCCTGCATGCGGGCATTCCATGTGAAGTTGCTGTTGCCCTCGCCCGTCACCGTCTGTCCGTCGATGTCGTAGCTGAAGCCGTTCAGCTTGTAATAGTAGGCGTTGGCGGTTGTCGTGAGGTCGAGAATGCGGAACAGCTTGTTTTTCAATACCATCTCAAGTCCTGTGCTCAGGCTCCGCGCCACGTTCATGTTTGTCTGGTACATAATGCCGTCCGTGGTGCTCTGATAGTTGATGCGCTGTATCACGTCCGTGGTGGGGCGGTAGTATGCGCTCAGCATCAGAGAGTGCTCCGTCCACGTCTTGAGATAGTTCAAGGAGAACGAGTGGCTGTATTCTGGCGTAAGCTCAGGATTACCGTATGACACTATCGAGGCGTCGCGGGTGTTCCTGAAACTGTTGAGCTGTCCGCCCCACGGACGGCGCAGGCGGCGTGTGTAATTGAGCTGCAGCTGCTGTGTCTCCGTCAGCTGATAAGACATGAAGACGCTGGGGAAGAGCTGGAAATAGTCTTTCTTGAACGCCGGATCCCGCTTCGTTGCGTCGTGTTCCTGTTCCCATGTGTAGCTCTCGGTGTTTACCTTCCAGTATTCTCCGCGCAGACCTGCCATGACGCCGAACTTGCCGAAGTTGAGCGTTGCCGTTGCATAGAGGGCATGGAGGTCCATGTCGTATATGAAGCGGTTGAAGTATTCCTTGTCCTCCGTGCTGTTTGTTCCCTCCCACGTGTCGTCGACATACGACTCCTGCGGGGAGTTCTCATGGCTGAAGTTTCCCTGATATCCTGCCTGCAGCTTTATGTTCTCCGTTATGGGGTTCTCATAGTCTATCTTCACCTCCCAGCGCCTGTTGCGCATGTACATGGGGCGGTGCTGATAGCTGTATTCGCGCCCGCGGCCGGGCATGTCGAAGTATTCCGTGCTGTCCTGGTACAGCTGGTCGTTGTCCATGTTCCAGCTGTGGTAGTCGGCAACGAAGTCTATGAAGTGGGTGTCCGTGAAGTTATGCCTGTAGTTGAATTCTCCGTAGAGCATGCGCATGTCGGAGTCGCCCGTGTTGCGGCGCGTCATAATATGGCTGTCCGTGGAGCTTCCAATCGCTCCGTAATGGTATGGATAAGAATAGCCGTCGTTGTGTCCGCCCTTCATCATCATGCCGCTGAGCGAGAAATCGTCCTTTTTCGTTGCGTGCCACGTGATGCCGGCGCGTGAGAAGAGGTTGTTGCCGCGATGCTCGGAGTCGCTGTCGTAATACTGATACTGGTTGTTTCCGAACGATTCCTGATAGCTCGACGTGTTTCCCTTGTGCACTCTGTGACGGTATCCGATGTTGAGATATGCGTCGAAAAGCGAGCTGTTGTAGTTTATGTTGCCGCTCGTGTTTGCGCCGCCGTCGGTGTTGCCGCCCGCCTGCAGCGAACCGTAGTAGCCCGCCTTGCGGTCTTTCTTCAGCACGATGTTTATTATTCCGGCGCTGCCCTCGGCACTGAACTTTGCCGACGGGTTGTCGATGACCTCTATGCGCTCGATGCTTTCTGCCGGCAGCTGCTGCAATATCTCGGCGCGGTTGTCGGTTGTCAGACCGCTCGACTTGCCGTTTATCCACACCTCTACGCTGGTGTTGCCGCGCAGGGAGATGTTGCCGTCGTTGTCTACCTCTACCGACGGGATGTTCTCAAGCACGTCTGCCGCTGCCCCTCCGGCGTTGATTATCTGCTGGGACACATCGAACGACTTGCGGTCAACTTCCAGTTTCATCGACGACCGCTGCCCTGTGACGGTGACTTCGTTCAGCATTTTTGCGTCTTCCGACATATACAGCCGTCCGTAGCTCACCATTTTCTTCTCGTCGGAGATGGTGAAATTGCGTTTCAAAGTCTTGTATCCCATGAACGAAATGGTGAGGGTGTAGTTGCCGTTTTCAAGCCCTGACACCCTGAAAGCTCCCCTCTCATCGGTAATTCCGCCTTTCAGGGTCTTTGTCTCGCCCTGTCTTGACACCGTTACATTTACAAACTGGAGTGCTTCATCAACTCTCTTGTCCAATACGTTACCCTTAACCGTTCCTTGCGAAAATGCGCATGCCGTGCCCAATAAGAACAGGCTGAACAACAAAAATAATCTACTCATAACTTTATTGTGACAGACAAACGATATGAAAGTTTAATCAATTACATGCAGTTTCAGAACATTACAGCACCAAAACTTCCTTTTACGGAGATGCAAAGTTACTTTGTTTTACCCTAACAGCCAAGAAATAACGTGCCTGTATATATGAAAATAAAAATAAAATTCTTACCTTTGCATCCGTAAAAGCCGTTTAATGTAAATCCACGATGCTTTATCATACCGCATCACGGCATTTTTTCCGGAAAGCATACGGATACGGCAGACAGCGGGGTCTCATAGTTCAATGGATAGAACAAGTCTCTCCTAAAGATTAGATCCGAGTTCGATTCTCGGTGAGACCACACGGAAATGTAACCACATTTAATCCAAGCAAGGCATGCACCCTACACGGTACATGCCTTGCTTTTTTATATTCCGGCATACAGAATGTTGCTTATGAATGTTCCATACGGCAGCCGGCAAAGGTTTCCATGCTATCGCACAGACATAAAAAAGGCGTGAAACCGTCGCCGGTTCCACGCCTTTCATTATATATAAGCTATCTGCTGTTCTGACTATGCCTCTGCTGCGGCAGCCTTCTTGTCGGCTTTCTTGCCGAGCGTAATATATGCCACAGGTGCTGCAACGAATATTGAAGACAGCGTACCGACAACAACACCGATAATCATTGCGAACGAGAAGCTGCGGATGCTGTCACCTCCGAGGAAGAAGATACAAAGCAATACCAGCAACGTAGATACCGAAGTATTGATTGTACGTGCCAGCGTCTCGTTCAGAGAGTTGTTGAACGTCTCTTCCAGTCCGCGCTTCTTGTACAGTCCGAGGTTCTCACGTATACGGTCGAACACAACCACCTTGTCGTTGATAGAGTAACCGATAACCGTCAGGATAGCACCGATAAACGTCTGGTCTATTTCGAGTGAGAACGGAACAATGCCCCACAAAGCCGAGTAAAGACCGAGCACAACCAGCGTATCGAGTGCCAATGCCACTACAGAACCAAACGAGAACGCTATGTTGTGGAAGCGTACGAGGATGTAGAGGAATATGGCAACGAGGGCCAGTATGACGCTTATGATTGCACCGTGGGTGATGTCCTTTGCCACAGAAGGACCTACCTTTGCCGAGCTGATGATTGAACCGCCTGCGCGTACGTCAGGGTTCTTGAATGCGTCGACGCTCTTCTGTGTCACAAGATTTGCCTTTGACAGCGATGTAAAGAGGATGTTCTCAACCTCATCGTCGATGTTCGGGTCGTTTGACTCAATCTTATAGTTGGTTGAAATACGTATTGTCTTTCCGTCGGTACCGATTGCAAGAGCCGTTACATGGCTGTCGCCGAACGACTTCTGCAGGGCTGCCGTCACCTGCTCGGGCTCAACCGGCTTTTCAAGCTTTATGATATAGTTGCGTCCTCCGGTGAAGTCGATACTGCGGCTCAAGCCCTTTGTGAAGAGACAGGCAAGGAAGGCAACGGCTACTATGCCTGCTGTCATGAATGTGCGGCGTCTCATTCCCATGAACTGTATCTTCGTATTCTGAAGCAGATTACGTGATACGCGTGTCGTAAAGTTCTGGTTAAGCCACTTGTCTTTCTTCATGCGGTTCTCGTAAACCAGGCGTGTAAGGAACACGGCAGAGAAGAACGAGCAGCATATACCTATGATAAGCGTCGTTGCGAAGCCGCGGATCGGACCCGTACCGAACACATACAGGATGACACCCGTGATGATAGATGTGAGGTTGGAGTCGAAGATTGCCGAGAAGGCGTTGCTGTATCCCTGTGCGAGAGCCTGCTTTACGCCGAGTCCCTTGCGCAGTTCCTCCTTGGTACGCTCGTATATCAGCACGTTTGCATCCACCGCCATACCGAGCGAGAGCACCATACCGGCGATACCGGGCATTGTCAGTGCAGCCTGGAACGATGTCAGGATGCCGAGCGTGAAGAACAGGTTGATGAGCAAAGCGCAGTTTGCTATCATTCCCGGAATCACGTCGTACATCACTACCATGTATATCATAAGGATGATGAATGCCACGATGAACGACATTATACCCTGCTGTATAGACTGTGCACCCAGCGTAGGACCTACCACGTCTGCCTGTACTATGCGTGCAGGAGCAGGCATGCGTCCTGATATAAGGGTGTTTGCAAGGTCTTTGGTGTCTTCGATTGTGAAGTTGCCGGATATCGTTGAGTTTCCTCCTGAGATTTCTCCGTTTACGCGGGGAGCACTATATACGACATCGTCGAGCACGATGGCGATTGCCTTGCCCACGTTTGCCTTTGTCAGAGCTGCCCAGCGGCGTGCTCCGTCTGAGTTCATTGACATGCTTACGCTCGGGCGTCCTGTCATCTGGTCGAACTCGTCCTTGGCACTTGTAACCACGTCGCCTTCAAGCGGGGCGCGACCGTTGCTCTGTGTAACCTTCAGCGCATAAAGCTCATAGACGTTCTTTGCCGATATGCCGTCGGCGGGCTTTGCGCCCCACAACAGCTTCACATCTGAGGGCAATATCTGCTTTGCCGTCTCAGAATAGATAATCTTGTTTATCTCGGCAGTGTCGCGCACGCTTGCATATCCCACGATGCTGAGCGAGCCTTGCGGAACAACCTGAAGCATGGCAAGCAGAGGATTTTGCTTCTTAGCCTGTGCCATCTGTGCGTTTTCGCCGGCAGCAGCCTTCTCGGCAGCAGACGAAGTGCCCTTGCTGATCTTCAGTTTTGTATCGGCTGCCTTTACCTCTGCCACCTTGTTTCCAGTGGAGTCGGCTTTTGCAACAGAGTCTTCGGTCTCCACTCCTGCAAGGCGCTGGTCTATCTGACGCAGATAAGGCACAACCTCCTCACTGTTGAATGTCTCCCAAAACTCAAGGTTTGCGCTGCTCTGGAGCAACTTACGAATACGTTCCGGTTCACGTATACCCGGCATTTCAACCATGATACGTCCGTCCTGACCTTCCAGCTTCTGGATGTTCGGCTGAACAACGCCGAACTTGTCGATACGGTTGCGCACAACATTGTAAGAGTTGTCAATAGCCGACTGAACCTCTGCGCGCAGTGCCTTCTCCACCTCGCTGTCGCTGCTCTGTGTCGTAACCTTGCCCTTCAGCTGCTGTGTGGCAAAGATTTCGGCAAGGCGGTGTCCGGGGGCATTCTGCCGATAACACTTGATAAAGAGAGAGATGAAGTCGCTCTGGCTCTTTTCTTCTTCTTTCTTAGCCTGTTCCATTGATTTAACGAAGGCAGCGTCAGTCTTGTGATCTGCCAGTGTCTCGATAACGTCCGGAACGGAGATTTCGAGAATCACGTTCATACCTCCCTTAAGATCGAGTCCCAAGCCTATCTGTGTTTCCAGACACTTCTGATACGAGTACACGCCCAGATATTTCACCGAGTCCTTGTAATCCTGCTGTGCAATGGAATCCTTCATGCCGGCAGCCTGCTTGTCATAGTAGGCAGTGGCAAAGGAGAAAGACAAATAGAAGATGCTTGCAAGAGTCAATAAGGCGGCTGTTACAATTACAATTCCTTTGTTTTGCATTTTTTGTTATTATTTAATTATTGTATTCGTAATTTGATATATAGCGTGCAAAGATAAGTATTTTTTTTAAACTTTGGAATATTTAAGTTGCTTTATTACTGTTTTTTTGCTTGTTTCGCGGCTTTTTCCAGCCAGCCGTATATGGGATAGTGGTCTGACGCGTCTATGCTCCTGTCCACTTTGAAGTTATGCGGAAGCCAGTGTCCGGAGCACATAATGTTGTCTATCCTTACAAAAATGGCGTTGTGGTTGTATGATATACCCGGTCCGTTGGCTGTCGCCACGTAGCAGTCGGTAAGCTCTCCGGCAAGTATCCGGCGGGTATATGATATGGGGTTGTCGTTGAAGTCGCCGCACAATATCATGCTCTTGCCCTTATGGCGGCGTATATATCCTGCCACGGCTTCAGCCTGCGGCGCCCTTCTGCGGTTGGCATCGCCGAGCTTGGTTATCAGCCTTTTAGACTCCTCCTTTATCGTGTCGTTGCCGGCATTGCCCTTAACCATGTTCCTGAACTCGGCACGTTCTTCGAGCGACAGCCCCGTGGACTCGAAGTGGTTGTTTATGACAATCACCGTATCGCCGTCCACCAAGACCTTGAAAGCCGCGCTGGCATTAGCTGCCGAAGGATATTCTATATGCTCCTTGCCCAGTATTGGGTGCTTGCTCAGCAGCACGAGCGACGTGCCCGAAGGGGCTTTCATCACAGAGTCGCGGTAGGGATAGACATCGCCCGTATATGCGACGAGCGGCTCCGACATTGTTCCCTCCTGAATGCAGACCATGTCGGCACCGCTGTCGTGTATGTACCTGAATACCGGATTGAGGCTGTCGGGCATGATGTCGGGCACGCCGTAGTTAGCCACATTATACGACATGACCTTCAGCGCGCCTCCGGGCACGCTGCCCGTGATGTTCAGCGGCGAATATATCCGTACGGAAGGATAGCACAGTATAAATCCGATGAACGGTATGAGTGTGCCGCGCTTATGGAAGATGAGCCAGAAGAGGAGAAACGCGAGATTACATATTATAAAAAAAGGGAACGTCAGTCCTACGACGGACAGCAACGGGTGGTCTGCCGGACTGAGCCTGTCGCTCATTCCGACAAGTGCCATTATCACCACCGTGGCAATGTTGGCACCCGCCATAAGCTGTATTGTCAGTCGTTTAAGCCTTCTGAACATTGGTTCCGGAAAAGATGTCCTGCGGAACAAAACTTGTCATTTTCTTCCATTCTCAAACAGCTTCTGCTTCTCTTCTTTCGTCAGGCTGTCGTATCCGCTGCGGCGTATCTTGTCAAGAATGCGGTCGGTCTCATCCTGCTCCTTTCTCTTGCGGGCGTTATATTCCTGGTCGCTTTCCCTCCGGCTGATATATGTGTCGTCAGCCTTGCGGTTGGAGTGCTTCTCCCATGAGCTTCTCATCCTGTCGAAGAACTGGTGCCCGCGGTTGCGCCCGAAGTTGCCGTTACCCCCGTTGCCGCGCCAGTATCTTATCATGATATATCCGAAGAGCATGCCGCCGAGGTGTGCAAAATGCGCCACGTTGTCGCCTTTCGTGCCGAGCGCGAAGAACAGTTCCACTGCTGCGTAGAACATTACGAACCACTTAGCCTTTATCGGTATGGGCAGCGGAAATATGAAGATGCGCTCTTCCGGGAATATCATTCCGAAGGCGAGCAGTATGCCGTATACAGAGCCGGACGCTCCCACGGTGGTCCATGCGTTAAGCAGCACGGAGTTTACCCTGCCTGCCTCGATGAGGTCGGCTATCCCGAACGACGGCACCTGATCGCTCATCATGAGATAGAACGAGCCGAGCTGCGTAAGCTCCTGTATCAGTCCGGCTCCCACGCCGCATGCAAGATAGTAGAAGAGGAACCTCTTCGGACCCCACACATTTTCCACCACGCACCCGAACATCCAAAGGGCGAACATGTTGAAGAATATATGTTCCAGCCCGGCGTGCATGAACAGATATGTGAACAGCTGGTAGAAGTGGAAGTCGGATGCCAGCAGGAAGTGCAGTCCCAGCCTGTCGTTGAGGTCCACGCCCACTCTTCCGAACACGAAAGTGGCGGCGAACATCAACACGTTAATAATCAGAAGATTCTTTGTTATGACAGGTATATTGCGCATGTGGTATATCTTTATGTTTATGTCTTACAGACGGCAAAAATACGAAAAATATCCGTTATAAGGCATAAAAACACGCTGTTACGCGTTTTTTTTCAATAATTTACTCACTTTTTCGCCTTTTTTGTTTGGTTTATAAAAGGTTTCAATTATATTTGCGAAATAATTAACGGAATATATTTCCTAACATACTAATAATTAATAACTAAAAGATTATGAACAAGACAGAACTTATTGAGAAGATCGCAGCCGGTTCAGGTTTGACCAAGGCTGATTCTAAGAAGGCTCTTGACGCTACGCTTGCAGCTGTCAAGGAAGCTCTCGTTGCCGGCGACAAGATAGCATTGGTTGGTTTCGGTACATTCAGTGTTAACGAGCGTCCCGCCCGCGAAGGTATCAATCCGCTTACAAAGCAGAAGATACAGATTGCCGCAAAGAAGGTGGCTAAGTTCAAGGCAGGTGCCGAGCTGGCTGACGCACTGAACTAACCGGCAGTTTTCTCGGACATAAAGACAAGCAGTCATGCCCCGCGGGGCATGACTGCTTTTTTGTGCCTTGTATCATCCTGACTGTCAGGATGATACCTTTTGGGTTACAAGAAGCCGCCTTTTACACTCCAAAACGCCGTCTTTCAGAGCCTGAAAGACGGCATTTCAGACCCTAAGAAGTCAGCCCCGGAAAGCGCATACATATCCACGTGGCGTTTCAATGGCATCTCATGCGGTGGAATAAGGAACAATAAGACAAAAGGAGCCACGCCGTTATTGTTTCCGGCATGGCTCCATTGCACATATCAGGACAGCCCCTGCTGCCTGTAATGAAGAAAGAATGTCAATATCCCGGGTTCTGGTATTCGTCCGGATTGTCTATGAGCTGCATCTCTGCATTAGGTATCGGACGCAGATAGTGTATGTCCTTGTTGAAGCGGTTTATCTGCGGATTGCATTTTGCTATACGGCTCTCGAATGCACGGAAGCGCTTCAGCGTCATCCAGCGGTTCCACTCTCCTATCATCTCGCGTGCATACTCATCCAGCAGGAAGTCGGAGTTGATGTCCGATGTGCTCACGTCCATGCTGTGGTCGTGTCCCTCGCATGAGCGGTTGCGCAGGTCGTCAAGACGGCTTTTTGCACCTGGCAGATTGCCGAGACGCCACTCTATCTCTGCCGACAGCAGGTATGTCTCGCCCAGACGGTATATTATACAGTCGGCTGCCGAATACGGCTTGTTGGCATTTGAGCCTGCATACAGCGACGGCGTGTCAGCCTTCTTGAGGCTCGGGAAGAACTTCAGCGGCTTCTTCGTGTCGGCATAGTTCATGTCCACGGTGAACGTAGCATAGCGCTTGGCATCGCGCTCAGCCTGTGTCATGGGCTTGCGTGAGATGTAAACGGCGGTATCTCCCAGCGTTATGTCGAATGCCGGGTTGCCCACACGTGAGGCATCCAGCCTGTAACGTGTCGCGTCAGCCTGGCTCCACGTATACTTCGTGCCGGTTGCATCGTTTGCCTTGTTCACATAGTATGTGTCCTTGAAGAAAGCCTTGTAGCGCTTGTCCTTCTCGCCGTAGAGGTCGAGCATGTACTTGCTCGGCTCCATGTAGCAGTTGCCCTTTGCCAGCTTGGGCACGGCAAAGCCGTTAACCTCCGTGGCATAGCTTGCCACCATTCCGTCAAGGAACACTCCCGAGGTATTTGCGTTGTATGCTTCGGTGTGCTTCCATACGCGGTTGAAATAGTTTCCGCGCGGGTTGTACGCCGTTATCGTGGAGTGGCATACGATGAAGAGCGACTCCTCGTTGGTCTTGTTGTTGCGCTCGTCAAACACCTTGTCCACGTCGTCATAGAGCTTCACTCCCAGTGCTGCGGCATTGTTTATGAGATAGTCGGCAGCAATTTTCGCGTCTTCCAGCAGCTTGCGGCTTTCCGCCTCGGTCAGTGCCGTGACGTTGCCCAGCCCGTCGGTGTATGTCGAGTAGGTGAGGCATGCCTTTGCATAGAGGTGGTATGCGGCGGCGCGCGTAACGTGTCCTCTTACCTCCTGCGTCACGGGAAGGTTCTTCATGGCAAAGTCGAGGTCGTCGAGTATCACCTTGTAGAAGTCGTTCACCGTGCTGCACTGCGGTGCAGAGACCGTGCTTGTAGTGGGAACGAGGGGCAGATACTTTCCTCCCCACTGCTCCACGATGTTGAAAAGGGCGTGTGCACGGATGAAGTGTGCCTCGGCAACGAGGGCGTTTACAGCCTCGGGCGTCATGTCCTTAACCTTGTCGGCATACTGTATCGCGGCGTTGCACGAGTTCAGTATGGCGTAGAAACCTGCGTAGCCCTCGTTCAGCATGCCGTTCGACGCGCCGAAGTCCTCATATCTCATGAGCTTGCTCCAGTTGCCGTTGGTGCCCTCGGGATTGGCATCCTGCCAGATGTCGGTTCCGCCCTCGGCAACCATAAGGTATGTGTCTTCCGCCTGACCGTATACGATACGTATCAGGTCGAAGTAACAGTCGTTCACTTTCTTCTCAAATCCGCTCGGCGTGCTCCACTCCTGATCGGTGGACACTCCCGACGGGTTATATTCGTCAAGGCTGCATCCTGTGGTGAACATCACGGTGGATGCAAGTGCTATGGACAGCAATTTATGTCTTTTCATTGGTATTTCTTTTTAGAATGAAACATTTACACCGAATACGAACTGCTTTGAGAGGGGAGCGTCATCGTCGTTGCCGCCCTTCTCGGGGTCGTAGTCTTTAAGATAGTCGCACTTTGTATAGATGAACGGGTTGCTTGCCGTGAAGTAGAAGCGCAGGCGCTCTATGTTTGCCTTCTTCAGCAACTTCTTGGGCACGGTGTAGCCCAGAGTGATGTTCTTAACCTTCAGGTAGGAGCCGTCAAAGAAGTTTGCCCACTGCTGGTTGGGGTCCTGACCGTTGGAGATGCTTGCATCCGGGCGCGGATAGCGTGCGCTCTGGTTTTCCGGTGTCCAGTAGTCACATATCACGGGCGACGGCGTAAGTCCGTCGGTACGGTACCATCCTGTAAGTCCGTAGTTGATTGTCCACTTCCAGCGGGCTATCAGGAGAATGCTCAGGTCAAAGTTCTTATAGGTGAAGTTGTTCAAAAGGCTGCCCTGCCACTTAGGATCTGCATTGCCCAGTACATAGTAGTCGTCGATGTTCAGCTTGTAGTCTGCCTCGCCCTTTTCGGCAATGTGCACCTGACCGGGCTTCTGGCTGTATTTCGCAGCCTCGTCGGCTTCAGCCGTACCCCATATTCCTGCGTACTTGTGACCGTAGTATGTATGCACTGCCTCGCCTGGTATCAGATAGTACTCGTTGAACGGCAACGGACCCTCTGTTGTTGTCTTCACTACCTTGTTCTTGTTTGTGGCGAAAGCAAGCGTCGTGTTCCACGTAAACTTAGGACCTGTGAAGTTGCGGCTTGTGATGCTCAGTTCAAGACCGGTGTTGCGTGTCTCGCCAACGTTAGACCATATTTTGAACGGTGACGAGCCGTATCCTCCCGCTGCATACGGCAGGCTCTTCTGGAACAAGAGGTCCTTGGTGTTGGTGCGGTACCAGTCGAGTGTCATGCTTATGCGCTCATTGAAGAGTCCGAGATCAAGACCGATATCAAAATTGTACGACTTCTCCCATCCGAGATCTTTGTTCGCAATGTTGATTTGGTAACCGCTGTAAGGAACGGCAACGTCCTGAAAACCGAAGATGCCGCTGCGGCTGTAGGCAAGCGTTGCATACTCGCTTGCACCGGCATTACCCGTCACACCGTATTCCGCACGTATCTTCAGGTTGGATATGAAGTCGAGCTTCTTCATGAAAGCCTCATCGCTTATGCGCCATGCAAGGGCTGCTGCGGGGAACACGTCCCACTTGTTTCCCTGGGCAAGAATAGACGAACCGTCCCAGCGGCTGCTGATACTTGCAAGATAGCGTCCCTTGTAGCTGTAGTTTATACGTGCCGCATAAGACATCTTCTGGCTTTGCACGTATGATGAAGAAACCGACGGCGTGCCTGTTGCTGCACCGAGGTTGTGGTAGCCGTAAGAGTCAATGTCAAAGCCGTTGGCAATCGCCGTCACCTTCTCGCGGCGGTCCTTGGTCCATTCCGTCACGCCTGTCACGGTGAATTCGTGGTCGTCCTTTATCTTGAAATTATATGTAAGGATGTTCTGCCACTTATAGTTATATGTGAAAGTGTTCGGCACCTCGGCAGTCACCTTGCCGCTCTCAAGTCCCTGATACGACTTCGTTCCGGTGTATATTCCCTGCTTGACGTTGCGGAAGTAGCCGCCGAGCACGCTCTTGAACGACAGTCCTTTCAGTGGCGTAATCTCCACGTATGCCTGCGGTGCGAGGCTCAGGGTCTTCACATTGTTTACATATTGCTGTGAACCGGTATCGGCAAGAGGGTTCATGTTGCCGTCGCCGAGAGGATAGTCTACCAGCTTTCCGTTCTCATCGTAAGGCGTTCCGAGCGGAGGCATGCAGAGCACGCGGTTCCAGATGCGGCTGTAACGCTTGTCGTTGTCTGAGTACATGGCATACAGGTTGAGCCCGTATTTAACCATTTCGTTTGCCTTGAAGTCGAACTTTGCACGTGCCGAGTAACGCTTCAGCTCGTCGCCCTTCAGCAGACCTTCGAGGTCGTAGTAGCCCAGTGAGAAGTAAGAGGTCATGCGGTCGTTTGAGTACGACGTGTTGAGGTTGTAGCTCTGTGTCTTTCCCGTCTGTGATGCAAGTTCCGACCAGTCAACCCACTGACCTTTGTCGATGTAGTCCTGCATGTAGTTGGGGAACAGCTTGCCGTCGTCTTCCGGACCGTTCCACACACCGGCGGCACGCTGTGCCTCGCGGCGGAAGTTGATATAGTCCTGTCCGGTGTTTACTTTCGGGAAGCTGGTGATGGTGTTCCAGCCGTAATAGGCATCAAGGTCTATGGAGAACTTGTCTTTCTTAGGTGTCTTGGTCGTGATGATGATAACGCCGTTTGCACCTGCGGCACCATAGATAGCGGTGCTCGACGCACCCTTGAGTACCTCTATTGACGCGATGTCATTGGGATTGAGTTCCTCGTATGAGCCTTCCATGCCGTCGATGATGAACAGCGGATTGTTGTCTCCGTATATCGAACGGACACCGCGCAGGTTCATGTTCACGCCCGAACCTGCCTCACCGTTGGATCTCGTAATGTCGAGACCGGCAACCTGACCCTGTATTGCCTCGATGACGTTGCTTGTCGGCATACGCACGATGTCTTCTGCCTTTACGGACGATACTGCGCCCGTAAGGTCGCGTTTCTTCATCGTACCGTATCCGATGGCAACAACTTCGTCGAGTTCCTGCGCGTCGGATTTCATCGTAATATTGATTGTTGACTGTCCTCCGGTTTTCACCGTGACCGTAGTGTAGCCCACGTAAGAGAAAACAAGTGTTGCACCTGAAGGAACGGAAAGTGAGAAGTTACCGTCCACGTCGGTAACACAGCCTGAGCCAGACTGACCCTTTATGGCAACTGTAACGCCTATCAGCGGGTCGCCGTTGTCGTCAACGACCGTGCCCTTGACTGTCTTTGATTGGTTAACTTGTTGTGTTTCAGCGAGTTTTACCCCCCCCGAAACGATTTCGGCTATCATAGGAACAGGCATTGACAACGTGCCAATGGCAAGCCCGCAAATAACCAGTGCGCGTCCGTGTCTCTGACCGAGTACATCGAATAGATGACGCATGTTTTTCTGATACTTCATCGGTAATTAAAAGATTGGTTAATAATAATATGTCAAAAAATAATTGTAAATGCTATTAGATTTAATCCCAACCGCAGCCTTCCATGCTACCTTTGTTCATCATAGGTTGCTGCAAAGATAGGCTTTATTTATTAAAAACAATGGAAACGACCGCTTTTTTTGATGCTAAATGTGTTTTTTTACAATAAAAAGCACGTTCCGGCTGAAAATAACAGGCAGCCGGAACGTGTCGGGATAATAGTATAAGGTCAATCTTCCATTGACAGTATGACGTCTTTTCTACGCGACTCAGGCATCACGGCGAGGCGTTCAACCTTGCCGTTTCTATAGACGCACTCCACTGTTGTCTGCCGCGGAGCATGCAGCTTGAAGCTAACGTTCCACTCCTTTGGCCAGCATGGCAGCAGCAGGATGCTGTCGCCGACGTTCTGCATCAGCATCTCCTGAAGTGCAATCATCCCCGTGCCGCCCCAGTTGTGGTCGGGTGTCCAGTCGTGACCGGGTCCGAAGAAGGCGGGAAAGCGGTGCCTGCCGTCCTGCAACTTGCGCCAGACAAGGTCGCGCGCCTCATCCAGCAGCCCGAGCCTTGCACAGAATATGGCATCCTGATGCCACGACTCATGGCGGTTCTTCTGCCAGCGCGGCTGGTCTATGCCGTAGCGCCATGTGTCGCGCGCCACCTCAAGATCGGGTCTGCCCAGTCCGTACATGTCGTATGGAAACACGGGATAGAGCTGGTTTATCTCCACGTTCATAAGCCGCTCGAACGACTGCGCAGGGGCTATTACCTTGTGTCCCTCCATGATGCGGAACGGCAACGGCGGCATGTGGGACAACATCTCCTCCCATTTTGCACGACTGGTGTCGCTCAGATATCTGTCGGGCAGTGCCAGCAGTTCGCGCAGCACGGTTGTCAGCGCGGCAATGGTCTGCGATGAGTTTGTCGCCATTTTGTATGTCTCGCCTGCCGTTCCGGGATAGAAGATGTAGTGTTTCTTCCTGTCGAACGGCTGCACCGTGCGCTGAAGGGCAAGCATGCGGTAATGCTCATCGAAGAAGGTAAGGCAGCTTTCGATAAACGGAATATACGGGCTTATGTCGCGTCCCTCGTATGTGTTTGTGCGTATCATCATCAGACAAAAGTCCATCACCGTGTCCCAAAGATACTCGCAGTAGCCGTTTGCCTGCTTCCCTCTCGGGCGAAATCCCGTCCGCGGCTCCATTCCGTAGCTGTATGCCACGGGCAGACCGAAGTTCTCTATCTGCTCCGTAAAGCATGCACCGTTGTGTCCCCAGTATGACTCTGTCATCAGTTCGGCGTTGCGCTGCATCCTGAGATAGTAGCTGAACTGTGAGTTCATCATGTCCCAGTCGCCTGTTTTCAGCATCGGCCAGTAGACAAGCCGCTGGTTCTGCGCAGTCATCGACGCTCCTCCCCACTGGCGGAAGTCGGGCGAAAGACGTCTGTTGCCTTTAACATAACACGGGTCGAAGGTGAAGAGCGAGCCGTTGAACTTTGTAGGAGTGTCGCCATAGGCATTGCATGCCAGCATATAGCGGAACAGCCGGTAGTTGCGCGCAATCTGCTCCGCCCTCGGGTCGGTGTCGCTATACATGTTTATATGGCTTCTCTCCCAAAACTCCTTCCACCAGCGCAGCGATGCCTTACGGTCGGCAGCGGTCGTTGCAAGCTGCCTTTTCTGGATGTCACCGAGCTTCCGGCGCCATTCCGAAAGCGTAGGAGTCTGCTCCACATGCGTGGTTATAGTGATGCAGATTTTCTTCCTTGGCGCATCCGAGACGAGGCTCCACGAGCGGTAGTCCGTATCGGCATAACGTCCTGAGCCGGTGCTTCCGGCAACAAGCCCCGTGCCTTGTACAAGCCCGCCGAAGGTACGGTTCTTCACAGGATTCCACAGTTTATGCTTTATGTCCTGCAGTTCCTCACAGTCCACGGTGCGCTGAAAGACAAAGTCATCGCGGTTGCGGTGGTAGAAAAGTATCTGGTTTCCGTCGAAAGCCACGCTGTCCGGACGTATATAAATATTCTCCTTCGTTCCCTTCATGCCGCAAAGGTGGGCGTCCTCGCCGCTGAGCGGGTAGTCGCTGAAGCGCCAGTTCTCGTACGTAAGGGTTGCTTTCTGCGCCTTGTCCGACTTCACGTCCACGTGGACAACGGGGTGGAACACGTCAACCCACAGTGTCACGACCGTGTTGTTGCCGCCGTACAGGCGCACGGTGCCGTCTTCCGGCGTGAGCACCTGCCTGAAATTCTTGTCAAAACCGGCATCGGGCAGGCTGAGCCTGACGCGCCCGAGCTTGAGCAGGGCATTGTTCTCGTCGAAACAACTGCTGCGGGAGAGATAGAAAAGGATGTCGTTGTTCTCCGTCCAGACATTGAGTCCGGTCTCTCCGCCGCCACACGGCATCGACTCGGAGCTGTTCTTGCTCTGCGAGTTCCACGTCACATTGAAGTCTCCGGGCGTCTGAAAGCGTCCGCCGCTGACGCCCGTGCACATAAGCAGCATTGCCAAAATGTATGATAGTCTTGTCTTCATGGTATAAAAAGAAACTTGTTCCTTTAAGATAAACGGTGTTCTTCAGCCTGTGTACCTATTATATATATAATATATGTTGCCGGCATAATGCCTTCAGCGAAGCACCTGCATGATGAAGCTCCAGTCGCTTTTCAATACGGCATGGGGACCTTCCCGCAGGCGGTAGACAATATTTTGCGGCTTGCCGTAAAGGCTGTATGCGGGCATGGCATGCCTGCACCCGAGCTCTTCACCCTTAGGATCCGCCCACAAATCCTCCGTTCCGCTTATCACAATGAGCTTTCGGGGAGCAATCATTGCCAGCAGTTCGTGCTGGTCGAAGGGCAGATATTCCTCGCGATGACTGAACTGTCTGAAGTTTCCGCAGAACCAGTGGTAGCTCCATTCGTTGACACATTCAACCGTCTCTCCTACGCAACGGCGCGACAATGCGGCACCACAACATCCTGAGTTTACCGACACCACGGCTGCAAAACGCCTGTCCGTGGCTCCTGCCCACAGAGCAGTCTTGCCAAGCCGGGAGTGTCCCATAACCGTAACATTGTTCATATCCACCACATCGGAGGCAAGTCTCTCCATGGCATCGAGCGCCCTGCTCGCCGTCCACGACCAGCATGCTACCGCTCCCCATTCGTCGGGGAGGGGATAATTCTGCCCCTTCCGGTAAAAATAGCGGTGAAGACGGCTCGACTTGAAATCATCGCGTGCCTTGTCAGGCTCGGCATCCGTATAGCAGAAAGTGGCAAGCACATATCCATGGTTCAGCAGGGTGTCGGTCTGCCATGCCTCGCCTCCCTTTGCACGTGAGCCGTCTTTGTTCCACTGCCAGATAGAGTCGCTGGGGACAAACGACAGCCCGAGGATTGTCTTTCGCGGCATATCGTCCTTTCTCCTGCCGTTTTTCCACACGAGGGTCAGCCTTACGTCGGGTCCGCCGGCAGTGAGATGAAGCATTATGTCCCTTCTTGTCGCCTGTCCGTTCCACACCTTCCGGTCTTTCCCCTCAACCTCGAAGCCGAACGACAAATCCTCCCGTGGCTGCCTGCCATACATGTATGTAGTGAAAAGCTGCATGAGCTCGGGGCGGCGCCTGCTCTCCCACTCCTCAGCCGTCGTCACCTTCGTCCCGTCAAGACAGGTCATCATGTCGGGCAGAGTGTACTCCGGCACCAGTGCTTCATCGTAGTTGGCATTGTTGTAATAAGCCCTGAAGAAGTCGCGGTCTGCCACTCTCCTCTCATACTGTGCCATGCAGCATGCCGATGAAACCGCCACGGCAAGGGTGCTGATGATAATTCTTCTTGCTGTCATATATGTTTTTTTGTTGTGAAATAACGGATTATATTATAAATAAAGAGGGTGTGCCGGCACATCCTCTTTATTGTTATTACGGTATAAGGAGTCGGAAATCTCGGAGAACTCTGAGAACTCTAAGGTCTCCGAGAACTCCGAAATCTCAGCCTCACTTAGACACATTGTCCGGGTTCTGGGCACCTTTAAGCGCCTTGTTGCTGTCAAGGTCGCCCTTCGGAATTTTGAACAGATATGTCTTCTTGGGCTTGAACACAATATCGTCTGACATGTATGTTATGCCGAGTTCCTTTGTCTTGCGGCACTTCTCCGCAGCGAAGTCGGCAAGCTTGTCCTTGCGCAGCTCGTCGAAGAACACCTTGCCCTCGCCCACGAACTCGTAGCGGCGCTGATTGAGGATATCGTTGTCGATGTCTGCCTGTGACGTCTCTAATGGAAGAGCCGTAAGACCCGCACGCTGGCGCACCTCGTTAAGCTGCGTGATACCGTCTCCGCCGTTAAGCAGGTTGGCAGCCTCGGCATAGTTGAGCAGCACCTCCGAATAGCGCAGTATGGGGAAGTTGGCATTAGGAGCCTCCAGCGAATAGGGCGTGCGGTTGTCGAAATACTTGCAGTTGAACACGGCGCGGATCTCCGCCGGACGGTCGTTCCAAGCCTTTGGCTCCCACGACAGCGTGTTGACATTGTATCGGCAAGGCTGCGAAACAAGAGACTTCACGTCCGGACCGCACAATCCCTCAAAGTATGAGAGCAGGGCGTTGGCACGCTTGTCGCCGTTCTCTAACATCTCCTTGTAGAGCAGTCCGGAAACGCCGAAGCGGGCATACTGGTAGCATCCCATATAGGCATTGTTTGTCCTTCCCAGTCCGAAGCGTATGTGCATGCAGTTGCTTTGTCCTGCCTGTTCCGAATACTGAAGCTCGAATATCGACTCTTCACAGTTCTTGGCAGCAGCATTGGACCAGTAGAAGTTGTCGGTAAACTCAGGCATCAGCTTGTATATCTTAGACTTGATGACCTCGTAGGAATAGTCCTTTGCCAGCTGCAGGTCTTCCCTGTTATTGTCGTTCATCGTAGCCTTGTAGAGATAAACCTCGCCGAGCGCAGCCTGGGCAGAGCCTCTCGATGCGCGCCACACATCATACCCTGCCGTTCCGCGGGGCGGAAGATATGTCTCCGCCTGCTTCAGGTCGTCGATAATGCGCTTATAGGTATCGTCCACCGAAGCTCTCGGAATGTCAAGCCCCTCAACACCGTTGGTATAGGTCGTGGAGATAGGAACTCCGCCAAAGAGGCGCAGAAGGTGGAAATATGTATAGCCACGGAGGAACAATGCCTGTCCCTTTATGCGCTCACGCGAGTCGTCGCTCATGCTCACTGCATCGACACGTCCTAACACCACGTTCGCCCTGTTGATACATTCGTATGCCATAGCCCATATCTTCATCACTCCACCCACAGACTCGCTGTTGGCGTATATCCACTGCGACAGTTCGTGCATGTTGTCCTTGTTGTACGTCGGCCAGCCCTGTTCCGTGAGCATTTCGATTTCTGCCAGATAGAGAGCGTTGTTTCCCGAATACAGGCGGCGGAAGCGGTTGTATGTTCCGGTGAGCGCCGTCTGCACCTCAGCCTCGGTCTTATAATATGAATTAGGGTCGATGAATGTATACGGTTTCTCATCGAGGTCGCTGCAACTTGTCAGCGAAGCCCCTGTTACAGCCATAGCCGCCATGGCAACGCCTGCCATCATATATTTAAATGTCTTCATTGTATATGCTTTTAATTAAATTGTTTAGAACTTGATATTAACTCCAAATATCACTGTCTTTCCATAAGGATTGGACATGTCTCCGTTCTCCGGGTTGTACCCGTTATGGTTGGCAGACGTTACGAAGTTCTGTAAGTTCACGTTGAACACGAGGCTCTTGATATATTGGGTCTTGATGAGTTTGCTGAAGTCATAGCTCAGCTGGATGTTCTTCAGCACAAAGTATGACCAGTCGGCGTTGGTGCGGTCGGAGAGCACAACACCCTTTGCACCTATGCCGGGAGCCGTTCCGTTGGGATTGGTCTCAGCGTCCCACATGTCGTGATAGCCGTCTTTCGAGGGCACGCCTATCTGGTTCTTCACGCTGTTGTCAACCCACAAGGAATAGTTTCCGGTGTCCTGATAACCGATAGCCCATTTCGTTCCGTTGGTGTAATGGTTCTCGGCACCCGACATCGAAGCATATTTGAACGCGCCCTGTCCGTAGACCTGCAGCTTGAACTCCTTCCACTGCACGCCGAGGTTCAAGCCGTAGAAATACTTTGGCTCGATGCTTCCGATGCACTTCGTATCCTCAATGGAGAGCTTGCCGTCGCCGTTGACGTCTTCATACATCTCCGAACCTATGCCCACGATGCCTTTCAGACCGGGCATCTTTTCAATATAGGCGTCGAGAGCTTCCTGCGACTTGATTATTCCCTGAGAGCGGTAAGCATAGACACCGTTGACCGGCTGACCCACCTCAAGAACTCTCGACAAGCCTGTCGTAGCAGTACCGTCATGGATGGTAATGCGGTCGGCGCCGTCGTAAAGCTTCTTTATCTCATTCGTGTTGTATGTGAAGTTTCCTCCTACGGTCACCTTCCAGTCCTTGTCCCTGTAGACATCGGCACTTGCCGCCAGCTCTATACCGTAGTTGCTGACCTTGCCCACATTGCTGAGGACATTCGAATAGCCTGATGTCGACGGTATGGGCACGCTGTAAAGCAGGTCCGTTGTCTGGCGGTTATAATAGTCGAAGTTAAGGTAAATGCGGTCGATGAGGGTGAGGTCGAAGCCCGCGTCAAACTGCTTGGTGCTTTCCCACTTCAGCTTAGAGTTGCCCACTTCCTCGTAGAAGCCTACGATAGAGCTGGTTCCGTCGGAGTAGTTGCCGTTGCCTGTAGAGGTCTGCAAACGTGCAAGCGACTGGTAGTTTCCGATTTCCTGGTTACCTGTCACACCGTAGCTTGCACGGAGCTTCAGGTTGGAGATGATGCTGTTGTCCTTTAGGAAGTTCTCTTCCGATGCGCGCCATGCAAGACCCACCGACGGGAATGTTCCCCACTTGCTGTCCTCGCCGAAGCGCGACGAGCCGTCGAAACGTATTGTTGCCGTGAGCATGTAGCGGTCCTTGTATGCGTATGTGCCGCGTGCCGTCCAGGAGATGAGGCGGTTGCTGTAGATGTCGCTCTGCACCTTGAGCGATGCAGCGTTTGCTCCGGAGAAGTCGTGTGCGCCAAGCGCATCGTTGGTAAACTGTCCTGACATCTGCGAATAGCGGTATTTGTAGTCCTGCCATGAGTATACTCCGGTCAGCGACATGCGGTGGTCGCCCCACTGGTTGCTGTAAGTCAGGATGTTATCCATAAGGCGCGACTCCTGCTTCGTCCACCGGTGCATGCCCGAACTTGTCGTCGAGCCAGCCTGTATGCCTTTTGCCGTCTGTGATGTGCTGAACTGATACCGGTTTGCAACCTTGGTGTCGTAACCGATGTTGAGCTTATAGTTGAAGTGCTCGGAGAAGTTCACCTGGGCAAAGAAGTTGCCGATGAAGCGTAGGCTCTTGATGTAGTCGTCGGTGGCACTCATGTCTGCGAACGGGTTAAACACCTCGCTGTGCTGTATGATGTTGTAAGAGCCGTCCTCGTTGTAAGGCAGGTCGGTAGGATATGCAAGGCGGAAGAGGTCGTTGGTGACCTGGTTTGTCAGTATGTCCTGCCGCGAGCTTGTCAGCTGCATGTTCGATCCTATGGTGAACCACTTGTTGAACTTGTGCTCAAGATTTGAGTGCAGGGAGAACTTTTCGTATCCCTGTGCCTCAAGCAGTCCGTCCTGATTGTAGTAGCCGGCAGAGAACATATATCTCGTATCGTTGCTCATGCCGTCGAGCGTCAGCCCGTAGTCCTGTGTCAGCGCAGAGCTTTTTATCACTCCCTTCTGCCAGTCATAGAACCTGCCGTCATACTTCCCGCCGGGGAAAGGCTCCGTGCCGCCCTGTATCTTGGTTGCCTTGTTAACATAGTCGATGAACTCCTGTCCACTTATAGTCTCTATAAGGCGTGAGCGCATCTTTACGCCCATGTTGGCATGTACCGTTATGTTGTGTTTTCCCTCCGAGCCTTTCTTCGTGGTAATCATCACCACTCCGTTGGCACCGCGCGAACCGTAGATAGCCGTTGCGGAGGCATCTTTCAGCACCTCCATCGACTCGATGTCGGCAGGGTTGATGTCGTTCATGTTGCCGTCTGTCAGGGCAAACCCGTCAACGACATACAGCGGGTCGGTGCCGGCGTTGATAGACGCCGAGCCGCGGATGCGCAGTGTCGGTGCCTCACCCGGCTGGTTGTTGGTGAATACGGCTACTCCGCTCGACTTTCCCTGCAGAGCTTCAATCGGGTTTGACGCCATTACAGATGTTATGGCGTCGCTGCGCAGCGATGTCGTGGCACCCGTAAGGTCGCGCTTTTTCATCGTACCGTATCCGATGGCAACAACTTCGTCGAGTTCCTGCGCGTCGGATT
>ERZ840371.207-NODE-207-length-74107-cov-25.164479_pt1 | contig 74107 bp, 64 predicted proteins | sample MGYA00519937_ERZ840371 | MGnify/ENA primary metagenome ERZ840371 (study PRJEB31850, sample SAMEA3708873) | human gut metagenome | biome: human gut; feature: human-associated habitat; material: faeces | place: China | collected 2014 ... | reverse complement strand
GAACATCAGACAAAACGGGAGTCAAAATGAAAACGGTTTCGTATTGATTCATACTACGTTAATTAAATTATTAAATTAAAATTTTAAATTGCGAGCGCAAAGGTAGATATTTTCTCTTAATCTACAAAGACTTACAGGCATTTTCTTTCAAAAATATAGTTTCATTTCGCAATTAATCTTGCCTTTTAGTATTTTTTCATCCTTAAAATCTGCGTTATTCCCACAAGAATCGTATCTTTGCAAAGTTGTTTAAACAATAATTATATGATAGAACAATTTAGTTTTGATATCCAGCTGATATTCGCTATTTTGAACGGTAAAGTGTCGGCAGCCATCAATAGGAAACTGAGCCGCAACTTCCGTCAGAACGGAGTAGACATTACTCCTGAACAATGGACAGTGCTTTTGTTTCTGTGGGAACGGGACGGAGTAACCCAGCAAGAACTGTGTAATGCCACTTTCAAGGACAAGCCCAGCATGACTCGTCTGATAGACAACATGGAGCGTCAGCACTTGGTAGTCCGTATCTCGGACAAGAAAGACCGTCGCACGAATCTGGTTCATTTAACCAAAACAGGACGTGAACTGGAAGAAAAAGCACGGTTTATCGCCAATAAGACATTAAAAGAAGCTTTGCAAGGATTAACATTAGAAGAGCTGAAAGTTAGTCAGGATGTACTAAGGAAGATATTTACGAACACCAAAGATTAAAGAATTTCTGCTATTTCATCTTTTTTTCCTAAAATAATTTCCTTCATAACAGAATTATGCTTTAATTTGTGCACAAGAAAAATAATCTATTAATAAAATACACACATGAAAAGCTTACTTAAGAATTTAGGTCTGATACTTATGATCATTGGTGCCGCTATTTTGGTTGGTATCTTCTGCGCAGGAAGTTCTGCTATTAATGATAACGCAGTTTTAGGTGGTTCAGCTGCTCTTATCATTGTTGGACTGGTTGTTTATATCATAATGAACAAGCGCATAGTCGATTAAAGTATACAAGAAAAAGAATGAATAAGGTTGTGTCAAAAATACTGGCACAACTTTTTTTTTATGTTTCAGATTCAAGTGCCCACAATTATATGAACACCGGCAACAGTTGGTATAAAAAAATATTAGGAAGATAACTGCCATTACCTCCCTAATATATAACTGACCGGCTTATGCTTACTTCCCGACCGGTCACAAAAATTAATACAAACTACAGTTTACTCACCACCACCTGTATGCTCACGATTGGAAGTAGCAACCTCTATTGATACATTACCATGGCGTGTACCTGAAGCCGACTTACCGAGTGCACTTGCCGATACACCCCATTCTTCCTGCACACCACTGATTTCCAACATAGTACCTACCGGCAATGTAACATTGATAGGATAAGAGCCGTTGAGTGTAGTCGCCGTTGCACCGAAACGCTGTGCCAACTCTTCTATCAAAAGAGCAGTCAGTTTGTCTGCATTACCTTCAGTGCTGATTTCAGTACCTGCCTTATAGGTATAAGCAGCCTCACCCACAGACATATCCTTAGAACCATACAGGTTGTCCCATTTGCTTTGTTCAAACTCTACAGCTTTCGTACTCTTCTTCTCAGAGAATTCCACATCGAGGAACAGACCATAAGAAGCGAACTCACTTGCAGCAACGATTACATGGCTGTCTTCAACACGGCTGTCCGCCTTCACCCATTCACCGTTCTTATACTGCTTGGCTTCCACCTTACCTGCCAGTTCGGTATCCAGTTCGAAACTCAGCTCGATAGCCTTTTTCAAAGAAACACCCTCCTTGTTACAAGAAAGAACGGCACCGACCAACATGGTCTCATCGGTAGCACGCGCAGCACGTGCCACTACATCTTCCTCCTTATAAAGCGGAGAGATGATGACCTTCACATCTGCATCTGTATCCACGGCACCGGCAGCGATTTCAGCCTTCACTTCCACCTTGGCTTCCTCATTGCCTTTCAATGTTTCCGTTTCCACTTTTCCTTCACTTGGTGCATCAGCCGATACGCTCACTTCCTTCTTCACGTCAGAAGCAAGTGCCGCATTCCACACCAGATTCTGGCTCTTCTTCACATCCGCAACAGTCAATGTCCCTGTTTGTGACAACTTACCTTCGGCTTCCGCTTTCAGTTGGTAAGTACCCGCCTTGACATCCTTAAACAGATAAACACCGTTGGCATCGGTCGTGGCAGAATTACCCTCTCCCAATGAAACCTTCGCACCCGAGATTCCCTCACCGTTCAGACTTGTGATAACTCCGGTCAACGTATTGGAAGCAACCTCAACTACAGGCGGAGTCACATTGTCATAATCAGGGTCATCGTCACTACAACCGGCAACCCCCATGGTCAAACCGGCAATCAGAAGCATATAAGCTCCTCTTCTTACAAAATTGTACATAGTAAAATAATTAAATTTAAAAATTATGTTTAGTTATATCATTTACAACAGATTGATGCAAAAACACACCCCTCCGGAAAAATATTTGCCGTTTTGCAGCGAAGACTGTACCAGCAAGTGCTTCCACAATTTCCAGTCAAAGCCCACGTTCACATCATCGCCCGTATACTCCGCTATCAACCGGAAATTCTTCTGAAACGAAGGGCTGAACGTAATACCGCCCACCGGTCCGTTCCATTTCGAGTTCAGACTCCACCGCCAGTGCCGGTAAGCCATGTGCACACCCAGCACATTCCCTTTCAGGCGAAAATGCTTGGACAATGCCACATAATAATTGGAAAAATAGCTGTTTACCACACGCGATACATCCGTCTCATGCTGCGTCTTCAGCCAGTTTACACGGAAATCCAGGTCATTGACCCCTATCGCCACACTCGGCCACCACTTACCCGGCTTCTCACGAACCGGCTGTAGCTTGAGCGAAAAATAACGGTCCTTGCGGTGCAGCCCCGGATGTTCCTTATCTTCCACACCGTCAACAATCTTCGTCGATTTCAAAAGCGTACAAGTATACGCAATCTCCATCCACCTGAACGGCGTGATACTCAGGTAATAACTCATCGTATGATATTTATCGCCTTTATACGTCAGCACATTCGGAGTAAACTCCCGATTCAGGAAATGCACCCCTGCGCGTGCCTCCCCCTCTTCACCCATGTCCGCCGAAGGAACATGTATCAAACCGCTCATGCCCGTATACTGCTGTGCCACGGCCGGCACCGAAAACAGCAATGCCATGAAGCACCCCATTATATATCTCATTTTCATTCAGTGCCTCCTTTCTGCCGAACAGTAAAATCAGGCGTCATGCCATTCGCACCCCAGTCCGACCGGCTGCGGTCAAACCATCCTTCCCGTTCATTCTCTTCGGGGTCGGTCGTATACATTTTACCCGCATAAGCATCCGCCTCCTGATTATACGTCAAGCGGAAATTGGATGCCGGGCGGAAACGTACCTTCCTGTTACTCCGTTTATAAGGAGGAATCATCATAACCACCTTAAAACCGAAATTCTCTTTTCCTTTATCGGTATATTGGGCAAACACCCCCACCGTGCAATGCCGGAAATGCCTCATCGCTTCTCCCTGCACACCGCAGTCTTCATACAGGAAACGGCCGCCGCGCACCCGGAATTCCGTATTCACCCCATTCAGATAAGCACGTACCCCGGCAAGAGCCGTCAAACGCTCCATCGGACTGCATTCCCATCCTGCCGCCATGGAACAAAAACCCGTCCATCCCGCCTGTGCGTCCAAGGCAAGCCAGTCCGTAGCCGCATACATCCACTTCACATCCAGTCCGTAGCGTTCCATCGCAAACAGTCCTCCGCTCACTTTCAGAAAATGCTTCCGGTGCCAGTCCCATTCCTTGCTAAGCACAGCCATGTTCAGACGGACTTTCTTATAACGATCGCCATAATCATTATAAACAGGCACAATGACCTGTCCCGCCAACTGCCAGCGATTTCCCATATACCACTTCACTCCGGGTGTCAGGTTCACCAGCACCTCATATACCTTATTATGAAAAATATCACGATAATGCAATTCGGCTCCCATAAACACATCCACCCGCGTGTTCTCTGCCGATTGCGCCCTTCCGGTACAAACAAACAGCGCCGACAAACATAACGGCAAAAACCACCGATACCTAATTCTACTTATCCAAAACTTCATACACCGAATGTTTACTCTTGAACTCGGGAACCATTTCCTTCATACGTTTTACAATCTCCATATCATCCTCTTCCACACTGGAAGCCACCAACGCATCCACCTGCCGGCACACATCGGCATAATCATACTCACGCACCTGCGCAATCTTGATTTTAGGATGAAAAGTAGGCTTGGTCGTCTCTTCTTCATTCAATACCTCCTCATACAGTTTCTCACCGTCGCGCAATCCTGTAAACTTAATCTCCACATTCTTGGCTCCGCTTAACTGAATCATACGCCGGGCAAGATCCACAATCTTCACCGGCTTACCCATATCGAACACGAAAATCTCACCGCCATTGCCCATCGTTCCCGCCTCAAGCACCAGCTTACAAGCTTCGGGAATCAACATAAAGAAACGGATAATATCGGGATGCGTCACCGTTATCGGTCCGCCCCGCTTGATTTGTTCCTTAAACAACGGAATAACCGAACCGTTCGAGCCCAGCACATTACCGAAACGCGTAGTGACAAACTGAGTGACTCCCTCCACTTTGCCATCCTTCACCGCCTTATCCAGACTCTGCACATAAATTTCGCAGATACGCTTGGAGCACCCCATCACATTGGTGGGATTCACCGCCTTGTCCGTAGACACCATCACAAACTTCTTCGCCCGATACTTCACAGCCAAGTCTGCAATGATACGCGTACCCTCCACATTATTACGCACACTCTCTCCCGGATTATTCTCCATCATAGGCACATGCTTATACGCCGCCGCATGAAACACATAATCAGGACGATATATACCGAAAATCTCCTCCATGCGTTCCTTCATGCAAATATCACTCACAATGGTTTCCGCCTCGATGTCGGGCCATTGGCGTGCCATCATCAGACGCACATCATGCAAAGGCGTCTCCGCCTGATCTATCAGAATAAGCTTTTGCGGAGTAAATTTGGCAATCTGGCGCACTATCTCGCTTCCGATGCTGCCGGCAGCTCCCGTTATCAGAATACTCTTTCCGGTAAGCAATTCCTCCACCGCTTTCAAGTCGATTTCTATCTTGTCGCGAGGCAGCAAATCTTCAATATCCACCTCCTTGAGCTGACGATGGTCAAGATCACTCTTACCGTCCCACTCCTGCGCGGCAGAAATCATATAGATTCGTATACCTGCCTTTATCAGCCTCTCCACCATTTCGGGATTATTCCGAATCGCCTCATTCTTCAAGGGAGAAACCAGCAAAGTATGCACTCCGAAGTCCTCCATCTTCTCTACCAAATGCTCATCGTTGGGATAAACCCGCTTCCCCATCAGAAAGCGGCCCTGCATATCCTGCATATCCGAAACGAAACCGCTCACAACATATCGGGAGTCAACCTGGTTGCGGATACTCTTCGCCAGTCCCACTCCGCCGGCTTTCACCCCATAGATAAACACACGTTTTCCGCGTCGTCTGTTAAAAGTAGAGTCATACAGATATTTCACAAAAACCCGCACACTCCACATCATCAGAACAGCCAGCAATGCGGCAATTCCGATATCCCTCATACCGACTGCCATCAACCAACAATCCTCATTCAGCAGATACCTGACGCCTACAATCATCAGCAAGCCCGTAATCATGGCAAAACCTATCCGCTGCAAATCGATAAACGAAGAATAACGAATCACCCCCGAATACGTATGAAACATCCGAAAGCTCACAACATAGAACAACAAATAAAAGCAGAAAGCCCCTGTCAGTTGTACAAAGTTCTGCAAAAAAGAAAGTGTTCCGTTATTCAAAGCATAAACCAACACATCCGCGCCCAGCACTATCAGGCAATCCAAAACGAATATACACCAATACGGCAGCGCGTCCTTTGAAAAATACCAGTTTGATAATTTCCCAATCATATCCAAATACCGATAATAATCCATTATTCTTTTATACAATCCTTTATTGCCTGCACAATGTATGCCACATCCCCGTCACTTACACAAGGGCCCGCAGGAAGACACAGTCCGGTCCTGAAGATTTCCTCTTCCACCCCGTTGGTATAAACAGGCGCATCCGCATACACCGGCTGCTTGTGCATCGGCTTCCACACAGGTCGTACTTCTATCTTCCTAGCAAGCATGAAAACACGCATTGCTTCCACATTCTCATTAGGCTGGCAATCCGTGGTGGCACTGTCCACCGCCTTAATCACCCCGGCGGCTCCTCCCACCGCAGTCTTGACCACTTCCTTATACGCATTCTCCTGACCGACAACCTTCACATCAGGATCGATGGTAGCCGTACACAGCCAGAAGTTGGCATCATAACGCGCATCCTCAGGCTGCTTATGTATACGTATGCCCTTCACATCCTTCAACAGTTCTTCATACAAAGCCTGCACATGCTTATGATGAGCAATGTGCGCCTCCGCCACGGTCATCTGTCCGCGACCGATACCGGCACAAATATTACTCATACGATAATTGTAGCCGATTGCCGTATGCTGATAATAAGGATAAGCATCGCGTGCCTGAGTAGCATACCACATAATGGTATTTTTATCTTCGGCATTCCGGCAAATCAAAGCACCGCCGCCCGAAGTGGTAATCATCTTATTGCCGTTGAATGACAACACGCCAAACTTGCCGAAAGTACCCAGCACCCTGCCGTCGAACTTGGAACCGAACCCTTCCGCCGCATCCTCCACCACAGGAATGTCATAGCGGTTTGCAATCTCCATAATTCTCTCACAGTCGTATGGCATACCGTAGAGCGCCACCGGAACAATCGCCTTGGGCTTCTTTCCCGTTTTCTCCATACGGTCTTTGATAGCTTCCTCCAGCAACACCGGGTCCATATTCCACGTATCTTTTTCAGAGCCGACAAACACAGGCTTTGCACCCAGATAAGTAACCGGATGCGACGAAGCACAAAAGGTAAAGCTTTGTACCAAAACTTCATCACCCGCCTGAACGCCACAGCCAATCAATGCAAGATGCACCGCTGCCGTTCCCGCCGAAAGTGCGACAACTTCATTCTTTCCTCCGACAAAGTTCTTGAGGTCTTCCTCAAAAGCATTTACATTGGGACCCAAAGGCACTACCCAGTTGGTATCGAATGCTTCCTTCACATATTTCTGCTCTATTCCATCTTCACTCATGTGAGCAAGACAGAGGTAAATTGTTTTTTCAGGAATGTAACTCATAACTACTATATTAATTAATTTATTTAATTTCTTCTATAATCTTACAAGGAACCCCATAAGCCTTATAATTATCCGGTATGTCCCTTATTATTACACTACCCGCACCAATAAAACAGTTCTTACCTACGTGAACTCCTTGTATAATGGTTGTTCCCGCTCCAATCCAAGTTCCCTCGCCGATACGCACATCTCCGCTGACAGTACATCCCGGTGCTATATGTACATAATCACCAATAACACACTCATGGTCGATGCTCGCTTTTGTATTAATAATACAATGCTTACCTAATTGTGCTTCCGCTTGAATAATAGCACCTTGCATAATTACTGTTCCCTCACCAATTGTGGCTGTAGGAGAAATGATAGCAGAGGGATGAATGACTGTTGCAAACTCACAATCAAGTCTTTCAGCAATCATTTTTCGTATCTTGCAGTTGCCAATACTAACGATAAAAGGGGATAATCCGACAGGATTATGTAACACTGGAATATCTCCTAATTTTTCAAGACAAGGATTATCATCCACCAAAGCTTCAACAACTCCTCCTTGTGCCCTTATTATATCAATGATCACCTTAGCATGACCACTTGCACCATATAAATACATTAGTTATTTCCGTTAAAAGGTTCCATGGTTGCTTGTCCTTCTTGCGAAATACCGTCACGAAGCAACACCTTTTTAATTGTTATAAAAATCACTTTAATATCTGTAATCAACGAACAATGGTCCACATACCACACATCCAGTTTGAATTTTTCCGTCCAACTGATGGAGTTTCTCCCATGACACTGTGCCCAACCGGTAATTCCGGGACGTACCTCGTGTCTGCGTGCCTGCTCTTTGCTATACAAAGGCAAATACTGCACTAACAGTGGTCGTGGCCCTATCAACGCCATATCTCCCTTCAGCACGTTAATCAGTTGTGGCAACTCATCAATAGAAGTAGAACGTACAAAGCGCCCTACCGGGGTCAGACGCTCTGCATCCGGAAGCAAGTTACCGTCTGCATCACGTTCGTCCGTCATTGTTTTGAACTTGATTACCTTGAATATTTTTCCGTTTCGTCCGGGACGTTCCTGAGTAAAGAAGGCACCCGCTCCTTTATTGGCAAAGTGAAGCCATAAAGTGACCAAAAGCAATATCGGCCAAATGACAGCCAATACACAAAATACAATAACAAAATCAAGCCAACGCTTTAAATACTTACGATACATGGTCTTTCTTCTTTTTTATCTACTTTTATCTACCGTTTTTAACTCCCATTCATTCTCCATTACCACATTCCACCATTCACGTTTCACTGCTTCCATCTGAGTCTCCACACCGCAATCACGGCAGTTGATAATCAGAAAATGAATAATAACAGCATAAAAACTCAAATCATCAGTTTACCTTTAAGAGTCCTGTAGTAACAAGAGGGACTCATACGAACGTCTTTACAAACCTCTGAATTACGCAATCCGGCAGCTTTAACAAGCACTTTGATGCTTGCTGCCAACTTCTCTGTATCGAACTGTCTGTTCTTCATCTTACTTTCTTTTATTAATTGTTAATTATATACAACAAACGTATCTTTACTTCTCCCTAGCGGGAAGTAATACCAACTTATTCTTTCCTAACTTCGCAAGAATTAACTTAAAACAATATCTCTTATGGCTATAAAAGCACTGAAACAAAACGTATCCATCCGTGAAATACAGAAAATGATTCACCAATGGAAGGCATGGGGAGTCAGCGACTCTGCCTGTCTGAAATTACTGGATCTCTATCTGGGTATGCCCCATTTCATGAATGAAGATGGAGTATACCCCATCAACAACCTCTATCAAATTTGTCTGGCACTAAAAACCATACATACTTCGGACATATTGGAATACATCAAAAAATGCAAATCATTCGAACTGGTATGGAATGAAAACCGAACTGAGATTCTCGCATTCTTCACTCCCTTATGGCATCATCAATCGACGAATTCTATTTCTGCTCCGGTTTCTCCGGCGGTTTCTCCCGCAGTTTCTCCCGCAGAAACAAATTCAAAAACTAATAGTAATATATTATATAATATAAATAATAATATATCTCCTTCGGAGAATTCTTCTGAAAATCCTGCCGGAACGCCTCACGGCGATGAAGCTCCAAAAGCTTCTTCATCTGCCAAAGAGTTCTTTCACAAGCTCAACGCCACTCCCGAAGAGAAGCAGGCAGTACTGGTGCCGATTATCGACCGTATCGTTGCCGGTTACCGCTACACCCGACCGCGCGCACTGGATGCGCTGGTCGTTCTGGTGAACGAATTCCTGATTCCTCACTTCGATGCCCAGTCCAATTTTGCCAAAACACCGCACAACGGACGCATCATCTGGCTGCAAAACCTTATCAAGACCCGCCACGGGGAGAACCTGATACAGCAAGCCACACAAAAACTGGGCGAAACACTGCTGAAAGAACTGGAAGAACAACGCAAAAAACTCCGTGAATTCCGTCCCGTCTCGCCATTCGAATGGAAGGATGCCGACAAAGATATCCGATACTATGACGACCCCATAGACGGAAAAGTGGAAATACCGGCGGATGCACCGCCACGGTCCTCCGATGAAGCCATCTGGAACGTCCTCTCACAAAAATGGGTGGACACCGACGGTCAACACTCCGGGTCCTGAAGCAGTTCCCTGTCAACCATGATTTTTTATTTTTTACATTCTAATTTTAAAATTGATATGAAGCCTTATTATTCTCTTTCAGACTTCCCCGACCGCAAAAGCGCGGGAAAGAATTTTGTTGCCGTATGCCCCAAATGCGGAACACCCCATCTGTCCATCTCCAAAGCAAAAGGTGTGTACCACTGCTTCTACGCAGGATGTAACTTCAACGGCATACTGACCGACTTCTGCAAGGCAGACCGCCCCATGTTCCCGCAATATGCCGCGGGAGCTGCCGGATATGCCCCGACCCGCAGCGGCAACAGATACAAGACCGCCCGAAACGACGCTCAAAGCACGTTGGGCGAAGTGCCCATGCTGCCCTCGGACTACAAGCCCCTGACCGCCGAAGTGATGCAGAAAATCAAACCCCTCACCGACTCGCCCGACTGTACCGACCCCGACCAGCTCGCCGCGCGCCGCTACCTCCTGGACCAGGGCATCTCCCTCGCCACCGCCATCACAGCCCGGATAGGCTGCCTGCGCCATTACTGCATCACCAAGGACAGCGAGAACAAAAGCGAACAGGCATCCAACGTGTTCCCCTGCATCGCCTACGTGAACTATGTGGACGGACACCCCGTCAACGCCAAGTACCGCTCATGCAGTCCATCGCCCTCGGTCAGGCAGGAAGAGGGAAAACCCACCGCCTACAGCAAGTTCTGGGGACAGGACTCACCCACCACACCTTGCGCCCCTTACAACATCGACTGCCTCAATCCGCTGCTCGTGGAGGAAGAAACCATTCCGCGGGTCATCGTGGTGGAAGGCGAAAAAGACACGCTGGTGCTGGCAGAAGCCGGCTACCGATATGTCATCAGCGTACCGTCGGGAGCCGCAAGCGACTTGGGCAAATCCTTCGAAGCGTTTCTCCCATGGCTGGAACAGGTGGACCACATCGTGGTCTGCGGCGATACCGACCTGCCCGGCCGCACACTCACCAAGCGGCTGTCGGACTACTTCAACGCCCGCTGCCTCTTCGTCACCCTGCCCGGCGGATGCAAGGACATAGGCGACGTGATGCTGCAATACGGCATCGAAGTGGTGCGCAGTGTCATCGACGGAGCAAGCGTACGCCACACCACCGATATCATCACCGTGGCGGAGCGAAGGGATGAAGTCATCCGTGTGCTCCACGGCGAATATGACCACGGTTACAGCGTGGGCTACGGCCCGCTGACCGACCGCATCTTCCATCCCACTGACATCGGCGGGCTCATCATCGTAACCGGCATGCCCAACAGCGGCAAGACCGATTTTCTGAACGACCTGACCTGCCGCATCATGCAGCAGACCGACCGGTTTGTATGCTATCTTTCCTTTGAGGTTCCCGACAAGAACAAGCACATCGCCCGGCTGGTGAGCCTGATGCTGGGCAAAGCCAACACCACCGCCTATACCGACGGACAACTGACGCCCTATCTTGACTTTCTGGATACCCACATGATTCATCTGGATATGCACGAAGTACCGCCCACGCCCGAAAACATCCTGAACCGTGCCGACCGGGTGCGCCGCACACATCCGTTGAAATATCTGGTGGTAGACCCCTATCTTTTCATCGAAACACAAAGCGGCAACGGCGAAACCGAAACGCAGAGCATCAAGGCGATGCTCACCAAGTTTCAGACATGGGGACGTGTAAACCACATCTGGGTGGTCATCGTGGCGCATCCGCGCGGACTGAAGACCGTGAACGGCCGGAACGAACTGGAAGCCATCAATATGTACACCATATCGGGCAGTGCGAACTGGGCAAACCTGGCAGATTTCATCCTCACCGTCTCGCGTATATCGGAGCCCGACCGCGCCTTTACGCGCATAGACATGCTGAAGGTACGCGACCAGGAGCTTTGCCGCACAGGAACCGTGTATTACACCCGCCGTCCCTGCGGACGCTATGAAGAGCACGAAAGCGAAGAGGAATGCCGCGCGGAATAAAGGCCGTCCACACGAACGTATGCATCGCCTCATGCGAACGTATGTGTGGGGCTGCGCATATATATGTGTGAGGCTGCACGTATATACGTGTAAGCTCATGCATACGTCTGCGTTTCCAACATACGGGAAGCCGACATGCGGACAGACACCGGGTCTGTCCCTACGGCCTTCCCAAATACCGGAAAATCAGCTCCACCTGTACCGAATTGAACATCCGCTGCCGGTCGGTATACCCCGAATCCGCCAAAGCACGGTAAAGCACCTTGTGGTGATGCACCCATGACGACAGACGGTTAAGTGCAGCCATCGGAGTGATATCGGGAGCGTATGCCACCGCCAAGTCTCGTTTGTAATAAGGTTTCACCGGCCATCCTTCCCTCTCGTCTTCTCTCTGATTCATATCATTTTTCTATTTGATTAATAGAACAAATGTAATGAAAATCAACTACATAGCCAACTATATAAAGTGCTTTAATTCATCTTAATTCATACTCTGTCATACTTTGCCACAGCACTTCACAGGCATTCATAGCTTTTCATTTTTCCGTTCCTCCGCAATGCTATCTTTGTCATGTTCAATTAATATTAATCTTTTAAAAACAGTAACATTATGGCATTAAATTACAGTGTTTCATTACGCCCCAATCCGTTGGAAAGGGAAGCATCTCCAAAGGCTTACGCCACAGCTCAGATGAACGGTGAACTTTCGTTGAAGCAGCTCAGCAGACGTGTGTCCTCACAGACCACCGTGAGCCGCGCCGATGTAGTGGCAGTTCTTACCGCCACCGTAGACAATCTGCTGGAAGCCCTGAAAGAAGGCAAACAGGTAGACTTCGGCGATTTAGGCAAGTTCCGTCTTCAAATCACCAGTCGCGGAGCCGACAGTCTGGAGAAGTTTACCGCCTCGTGTATCACCGGCATCAACATCCAGTACGTCCCCGGAGAAGACCTGAAGACCATTTTCGGCAATCTGGAATTCCAGCCCGTTGCCAGCCGTTCCGCACAAGCAGCCGCACTGCGTGCCGAGAAAGAAGGCAAAGTGGTGGAAGACCTGCTCAAGTCCAAGGAAGAACCGGCTGTCTAGACCGTAGGGGGCGGACCCGTGTGTCCGCCCTAATACAAAAAATTATGTATCATTTTAAACCCCACTGTTATGGAAAAACCAAAAGGAAAATCAACCTGGAGCATCATTATCAAAGTAATTATTGCAGTAGCCACCGCCATAGGCGGTGTGCTGGGTATTCAAAGTTGTATCTGATTTTTAATTCTTAATAAAAATGACTTACGACAACATCAGTTCACAGTATCAAAACTACCGGCGCATTGCCTTGATAGTAGTTCACTGTTCTGCCACGCGCGCCGACCGCAGCTTCCCGGTGGAAGCTCTCCGCCGTTGTCATGTGCAGGAACGCGGATTTGCCGATATCGGCTATCACTTCTACATCACCCGCGACGGTATCACCCATGTCTGCCGCCCGATAGACCATATCGGCGCCCATGCCCGCTGTTTCAACGACCACAGCATCGGAGTGTGTTACGAAGGCGGTCTGGACGAACAGGGACAACCTGCCGACACACGGACCATGGAACAGAAAATCGCGCTGATAGCACTGTTGCGGCAACTTCGGCTGGATTATCCCGAAGCCCGCATTGCGGGACACAATGAACTCTCTACGAATGTTCACAAGGCATGCCCTTGTTTCAAGGCAAGCCGGGAATATAAAGATTTATAAAATTGTTTCTATTAGTGGAAGGCTTCCGGCGTATGCCGGGAGCCTTTATTTTTTATAAGCAAGTGAATAGCCTACCATCCATTTCTTACTTGTAGTGCCCATACACCGATAATACGAGGACTGTCACTACCTCATCTTTAATACGATAGACAAGCCTATGCTCATCGTTTATTCTCCGCGACCAGGTTTCCTCCTTATAGTGTTTTAGGAGCTCAATCTGTCCGGTGCCCGTTGTGGGATGCTGCTTTAGTTCCCCCAGCAGTTTCTCCAATTTCTTGAGCAGGGGTTTGTTCCCGCTCTTCTTATGCCTTTGAATATCATCCAACGCATCTTGAGTAAACTCCAGCTCATACTCAATCATAAAGCAACTTTTTAAGGTCATCATCTGATGATACTCTTAATACTTTGCCTTCTTTTGCCTGCCGGATAGAACGGTCTATCTTTTCGTAGAACTCTTCCTCAGTCATACAGACATCACTATCCGTGACAGGAACAAGTTTGTACGAACGGTCTTTCCCTCTCTGGACAATCACCTGCTCACCATTATCAACCGAATCGAAATACTTCTTCTGGTTGTCTCTGAATTCTCTACTGCTTATAATCAACATAGCATTATGTATTTTAATTTAAAAACAAAGATAGTGAATAATACAATCGCGTACAAATTTTGTACATATCATTATTGATATTTAAGAGAATGGTGCGCATGCCCTTGTTTCAAGGCAAGCCGGGAATATAAGGATTTATAAAAATCATCCATCATCCGCGTTATCACTTGATGTAATTGTGGGATGTCTTCTTGGCAAATACGATAAATTTCATCAGCATCTACATCAAAATAATAAAGATTCCTGTATTAGCTCTAGCGTATGGAAAGCAATCAACGTATCATACATAAACCCCCTCCTTTTGTATCTTTTCACGTAAAAAAGAATCCATCTTATCGCGTAACCGCACTATGTCTACTTTACAATCAAGCAATTCTTCTAATTCTTGCTTTATACCTGCCAAAGCGAAAAATCCGTGGAGCTTTCCTTCTACATAAATATCAACATCACTTGTGGGTGTATGTTCATTGCGAGCTACCGAGCCAAAAATTCCCATACGCAAAATACCATATTTTGACGCATTTTGCTGCATATAGCTATGCAATAAGGTAATGTATTCCGGTAATGTTTTCATTATAGCTTTATTCTTTGCAACAAAGAAACGAATTCCTTTTCAGATTTCCTATCACAACAACATTTTTTAATCAAAAGAGCTTCACAGTCAGCATCTAAATAACTGTCTCTATCCTTATAGGACTTCCGGTGTATGCCGGGAGCCTTTATTTTTTATAAGCAAGTGTCGTAAAAATCATATAAACACTTGTGCACAAACCCCTGCTCATACCTTGAAGCAATCCACTTACGGGCATTCTTTGCAAGGATATCGCGATAGCCGGCATCAAGCATACGCTTCATGGCATCATAAAGAGCATTCGCATCTTTTGATGGAACAATCGTACCATTTACACCTTCTATAATTATCTCGTTAGCACCATTAATATCAGTCACAATCTGTGGGAGCCCCATTGCTCCGGCTTCAATGACCACATTCGGAAAACCCTCGCGGTACGAAGCAAGCACAGCCACATCGGATGCAGCAAACCAAGGACGCACATCACTCTGAGAACCTACACTTTCAATGGCATCATTATTTTTAATGAGAGAGAGCGTTTCAGGTTTAAGAGGATCAAGCTTTTCCTCATAACCACCCACAAGAATCAAACGTGTATCAGCATTTTCCCTGTTCAATTTGACAAAAGCTTCCACCAATTCATTGATACCCTTATCTCCCACTATACGACCTACAGCAATAAAAGTACAAACACCCTCTTTACGCAACCGCCCGGCCTGTTCCATAACCTCCGGTGTCCTGTCAAAACGTTTCAAATCTATTCCGCGACAGTTTCCGTAGCCCAATACTTTAATTGGCTTCTTTGTAATTCCATTATTCAAAAGATCGTTTTTTACTCCTTCTCCTTCAGGAATAATATGTGTGGCACAGGCACAAGTAAGCCGGTCTGTCATCATAAGAATCTTCCTTTTCCCTCCAACAGCCGTAGGAAACACCAATCCGGTAAAGGTATGCACACGTACAGGCACACCCGCCACCCACGCAGCCATCATACAAAGCAACCCCGCTTTGGGAGTCATGGAATGTACCATCTGTGGTTTTTCCCTACGGAATGTACGCCATAACTGCCACAAAGACTTTATATCTTTAATCGGTGAAATATGGCGTTCCATATTCACTTCTATACACTTTATATCGGGATGGGACTTATATATTCTTTCCCATTCGGGACCGGGAGATGACAATAAAACTACTTCATATTTCTTTTGCAAATCGGAAAGCATACCTGCAACAAAACCTAAAGACTGAGGCACTGTACAGGTACGAATTATTTTTTGTTTTGACATTTTTCTATTATAAATAATGGCAACGAACAAATAGCATTTACCAAATAAGAACACAATAAACTTATCACAATTAATGCTATGTATATCAGCAATGGATAACCTAATGAATAAGTTAAATCATGAAATATATAATAACAAAACCAAGCATGTATCAACCACATATTCATGGAATGAGTTCCTAACAACATTAATCCTTTATCAACCCATTGCCAACGAGGAGCCGAAAGAAATAATACTATAAACGCCATCGCATACAATGGACCCCAAGCGGCTGTACGGGTAACACATACAATTATTACAACCAGTATTAATGCCAACCATAACCACCGGGAATTATATTTTTCCTGCATTTTATGTATAAACCCTGTTCTTTGTAACATTGCACCAAATATGAAAGAAGGAGCTAAATGCAATATCAAAAAAGGATTGTACAGCCAATGGCTTTTGTAAAGATACTGTGCACCATAACGACTGATAATAAAACTTGTACATGTGCCTAATAAGAATGATATCGGCAATATCCACCTAACTTTATATCTATCTGTCAACTTAAAAATCCATGGAGACAACAACGAAAGACAAATAAAGGGAAAGAGAAACCAACCTTCACCATACCACGATGTATTAAAGGCTGTATAGTTACTTATGACTTGCTGAAAATCTACATAATACCTCCCAGTATAAATAAAGGAAGGAATTGTGAACAACACTAAAATCCCCCCCCAATGTAAATATAGCTTACCAATTCTATTCCATCTATGAATATCCCCTTTCCCTCTAACGTGGATAAAGTGCATACCATACCCTGAAAGTATTAAAAAAAACGCAACAGGATTTGCAGCAGCCGACAACCAATATACAAAAGGTATATCACCAATGTATATAAATGATCTGCATAGCTCTACATTAGACATTTGATTGAAAAGATGAAGAAATATCATTAATAATATTGCCACACCTTTCATTATCTGTGTTTCTTGCTTGGTCATCGTGCTAATACTTCTTTATATAGCGTCAAATATTTCTCAGTCATTACACTAATGTCATAATTAGCCGCTTTAGCTTGGCATTGTTTCACTATCTGCTCTCTATATTCTTTATCGCTATCAAGTTTTAATATAGCAGCAGCAAATCCCTCAGCGTCTTCATGTTCAAACAAAACGCCATTTCCTTCAACAATTTCACGTAAACCATCCACATTATCTGCCAAAAAAGGCTTACCTGACGCCATACCTTCAAGAGATGAAAGCGAAAGACCTTCATAATGACTGCACATTACAACATAGTCACTTGCAGCAAGTACTTCAGGCACATCACTACGCAATCCCAACAAATGCACACGTTGTTCCAAACCAAGTTCTTTTACCAGTGTTTCAAACTCAGCTCTACGTTCTCCATCCCCAACAAGACAAAGATGATAATCTTCAGGAAGATACTTCATCGCCTTAATAAGGGTCGGTTGGTCTTTCTGATAACGAAATCCGGCTACATTAGTAATAATCTTCTTCCCTATAGTTTTTATATTCTCATCCGGAATAGCATTAGCATACCTATAATAGTCAATGCCATTATATATCGTACATATATTATTGCTATTCTCACCAATGTGTTTACGATGATTTATCTCTGCTTGATCACTAATACATATCACTTCTTTATATTGACGAAACATCCATTTGTCAAGCCATGCATACCACTTCCAATCGCGTCTGCGATTGGAAGTGTTATGCTCTGTGGTGACAAGCACCACAGAGCATAACACTTCGCCGAAGGCGGCGAATAACTGCGGTGCAGTATTATGTGTATGCACAATATCCCAACCTTTACGCATCAAACGCCAAAGACGGTATATATTTAACGGATTGTATACACTTCCTCCCTTATGAAACCAATGGATTCTTATTCCGTTTTTTTCCAACTGTTCAAAAAAAGGCGTACGAGTACCATCAAATACACACAACTCTACTTTATGCCCCGCCTGTTTCATACGTGGAAGCAAATCAACCATCAGCTTTTCTGCACCTCCTGTATAAAGGGTAGTAATTACATGAAGAATTTTCATTTTCCGTATAATAAATTTCTCTTTACCTTGTATTTGTTAACATAATAAAGCATAATACCAGGAATAATACATAAAAATGTAAGCCACCCTATCGGAGATTCAAAAAGGAAACGACTATTCTTTGAACGAATTGAATGTGATACATAATGAATATTATCTTGAATCTTACGTTTCCATGACATAGTTTGCATCATATCGAACTTACGCAAAAAAGCAAATCCCTTAGGATTTTGCCAATATTGATTCCACATACCCCGACTAGATCCATCATCTTGATATTCTACTATCACATATATATTGTTACTAACTAACAATTCATAATCAGTATCAATCATATAATAAAGATAAGCAAGCCCTACATAATGTTCACCTTCAAACAAAGGGTATGGAGGATACTTCTTTATTATCTCAGTTCGATAAATCATTTTTTTATCACCCGTGCCATGTAGATCCTCATAATAACCACGAAGTGTTGTTGTTTTTAAACCATCTGGAAATTTTGTTCCAATAATCGTACCATCTGCCATTGCATCAAGTCCAATAATTCCAGCGTATTTATTAGAACCATGTTGCTTCCAAAAGGCTACAATACATTCAACAGCATTATCAGGCATATAGTCGTCAGAATCAATACAAACATTTAACTCCGTATTAATATATTTATAGGCAGTGTTATGAGCACCATGCATACCTTGATTTTTTTGGTATACATAACGAATTTCAATTTGGGCTTCAACAATCCAACCCTCAATCAACTCTTTTGTGTTATCGGTTGAACCATCGTCAATCACCAACCATTCAAAATCTTTACTTGTCTGACGACAAAGGCTTTCATAAGTTCGTCCAAGAGTATGTGCTCGATTATAAGACGGCGTAAAAACTGTTAATGTTTTCATTACTAATACCTTCAATATTACTCAAATCCAACCAAATACAATCTAGCCTTTTAAAAAATCTGCAATCCTTTTACAAGCCAAGCCATCACCATAAGGATTCACTGCTTTAGACATTTTTTCATAAGCTACGGCATCTTCCAGTAACGTAGAAACTTCATTTATAATCATATTATAATCTGTTCCAACTAATTTCACAGTACCAGCAGAAACTGCTTCGGGGCGTTCTGTCGTATCACGCATAACAAGAACAGGTTTACCAAGTCCAGGAGCTTCTTCTTGAATTCCACCACTATCCGTAAGTACTATATTTGCCTTTTCCATTAAATAAACAAAAGATAAATATTCAAGAGGCTCAATAAAAAACATATTTTCAATATTCAACAAATCCTTACCAAATATTTCATGAATTGGTTTACGCACATTAGGATTAAGATGCATCGGATATACAAAATCTACATTGGGATATTTATTCTTCAAATCACGAATAGCTGTACAGATATTTATGAAACCATCACCAAAATTTTCACGACGATGCCCTGTTATAAGGACAAGTTTTTTTCCATTAGTCAAGCGTCCTGTATCATACCCTGCATTTGCAAGAGCTACTTTCAAATTTTCATTGAGCACTACATCTGTTTTTATTCTATTAACAACCCAGTAAAGTGCATCAATAACAGTATTACCTGTTATTATTATATTATCTTCACTTACGTTCTCCTTCAATAGATTCTCCTTAGAAAGAGAAGTTGGAGCAAAATTATAAGTAGCAATACATCTCGTAAGTTGACGATTCATCTCTTCAGGCCAAGGGCTATAAATGTTATAAGTGCGCAAACCGGCCTCAACATGTCCTACTAAAATTTGCTGATAAAAAGCAGCAAGAGCTGCTGCTGTAGAAGTGGTAGTATCACCATGAACTAATACAATATCGGGCTTGCACTCAACAAGAACATCACGCATACCAATAAGTACACGAGATGTAATATCATATAAGTCCTGACCTTGTTTCATAATATTAAGATCATAATCAGGTTCAATATCAAAGATAGAAAGAACTTGATCAAGCATCTCCCTATGTTGACCTGTAACACATACTTTTATATCAAATTCCGTAGTATGCTTCTCTAGCTCCTTAACAAGAGGTGCCATTTTGATAGCTTCAGGACGAGTTCCAAAAACCAAAAGAATCTTTTTCATTTTATCTACTTTTCTTAAAAATTCGTAATGTAACTATATCTCCTAACAACATTGCAGACTTTCCACCAATTAATTTAGCAATTTGCACCTTCAAATAATGTCTCCATGTCGATTTCCAAGATTTATCAAGCCACGACCCTGCAAAATGATGTATACATACTGTATTTTTAGTAGGATTAATCAATCCTGTACGATGATCTTTTGGACAGAAATAATCAGCAGGATACATAGTACAAAGATTTGGAAAATCCTGATACTTATTATTCAAGACAAGCCCCTTTTTCAACATATAATTTGTAATAACCGTGGTATTTGTTGTCATATCCATAGTTCCATTTTCAAGAATAAAATGTCTATCCAGATAACCTTCTAACAATTCCTTTGCCCAAATAGAACCTTTTTCGGCAGCCATCATACCTGTTGGAACATTACCATCTGTTTCAAAACCAGAGAAAGCATGATGGTGAAGAAATTTATTATAAGAACCTAAAACCTCCACATCTGTATCCATGTACACTCCACCTTCAGTATAGAGCGCATAAAGACGAACATAATCCGTCACAAAAGCAAACTTACGATTCTCATAAGCTTCTTTAACATAAGAGTTACTCGTTATATCAAAATTATCTTCATTCCATTCTTTTAATTCATAATCGGGAAGAAACTTTTTCCACGAAGCTATATAATTCTCAACCGATGCTGGTTTCTGTCCTCTACCAAACCAACAATAATGTACTACTTTAGGTATCATAATTAATTATTTTTTTACTCACATTTATATTATTAGAGATATGAAACATAGATCTTATTTTTCAATTTCTAATAATAAACAAATACCATAAACAATGTAAATCCTAAATGCCCCAATACTATTTTCTTTCTATTCAATACCAACGGATGGTTCTCATCTTCGATTGCATAACAAGGATAAACAAGTAATATTGGATATATAAACCATGATAAATAAGCAATACGATTATTGAAGTTTGCATACATACAAAGCATCCAAACGCCATTACATACCAAATATATATTCAACATTATATCATAGAGTTTATCTTCCAGCTTATATTTGTACTTCACATAATACCCTATTAATACAGGCATCATTGAATAAATGACAAAATCAATACGAAATCCACTTTTCCCTCCCCAATTTTCACCAGTAGAACTCAAGTAACTCGCTCCAGAATCATCAGTTATTTCTGCAAACAAATTCTGAAAGAACGATACATGTCCAATAGCCATCAATAAACAAAATAGCCATCCGTAAAAATACCACTTCTCATTCTTAAATATCAATGTCAAAACATAAGCAACAATAGGCAATTGCATAGAATGGTGAATCCCCCATGACAATAACAAAAAAACTATTGACACCCATATTTTATCACGGTAAGCCAAAGCAACCAAAAATAGTGATGCTGCTGCCCCTGCCTTAATGCCATTAGTTCCATAAGAGAACGTTGAAAAAGCACTTAAACACACAAGAAAAACAATTAACGTATTTGCAGGAAACAACTTCCGACAAGCCATCAACATACATAGAAAGTATATTGCCGCCATCAATAAAAAAAACAACGTAGCATCAGGGAAAGTACTGCCCATGTAATTATAAATATTATCAAAGATCTTGTTTGAAAGATTCCAATTCCAACCTTCCCATGGTATCATCCCCCACCATGAAGCATAATTTATAGTATCACCAAACACATAACTATGAGGTCTAAGCCCAATAAATAACACTAATACAACACACAAAAATACGCTATTAATTAAAGATTCCTTCTGATCCAATAATCTCCTATGTTGTAATACTCCTAAGCTTAATATAGCAACAATTATAATATAAATATATTGGTATAAAAACGCTGGAATCATTCTTTATTACAATTAATTAGTTTATATAATTTTGCTATTTCAGACTCATTACCGTAATCATGGATGCGAAGATATTCCATAATCATATCCCGAAGCTGATAATTCTTAATTACACTAATGATTTCTTTTGCAATTTTTTCTTTATCCAAAGAAACAATAACCCCATCCACGCCATCACTTACCTGAGATTTTGCTGTAGGATAATCTGTAATTATTACAGGTTTATATAAAATTTGAGCTTCACGTACTGTCACACTTTTTCCCTCATATATACTAGGTTGGATATAAATATCACAAGCCTTTATGTAAGGATAAGGATTTATTTTCTTACCAAGCAATATCATGCGATGATGCATCTTATACTTATCAAGAGCCGTTTGTATGCCTGAATCATTTCCATAACCAATTATATACCATTTAAAATTAACTCCTAACCTCTCCATTTCAGCACAAATCTGAGGAATAGCTTCAAAGTTTTTAGGTGGAGCAAACCTACCAATACTCAATAATTTTGTTACCCCTGTCTCATTAAGCATTTCAGTACTCACATCATCTAATTCAGCCTGCTGACGAATAAAAAAAGGAGATAAAATATTCTCTATCAAAATAATCTTATCTTGCAATTCTGGAAAAGCCTTTAAAAAAGCTCTTGTACAATCATTACTTATAGAAACAATATGGTCAAATCCTGACCATATAGGCAACTCTTTATCATGATTTACATGCATAGTAGAATAATCAGTATGAATCCAGCATATCTTCCTCTTTGCCTTTACTTTATTAAGAACAATATTATGTGGTTGTAAAAAGCTTATAGCAAGATCATACTCACCCAAGTATTCCAGTGATGGTAAAGCCCCCTCAACCGCATCAGCTACATATTGAAATATACTATAATCATGCTTACTTTCCTTTGCAGATATTTTTTTCAAGTACTGTTTATATTCATATTTTGCCCATAAGCGACGCAAGGCAATACCTATGTATCCTTCTTTTAATATGTTCTTCATAGACCGTTCGATACAAGTATATTCAGATACCTCAGGTAATAAATTTACATACTTAGGAATCAATGACATAAACTCACCTGTATGCTGATTTACAAACAAATCAACATCCACCTTATTGGGATCAAGAGCCGACAGTAAACCAAGCAGAGCTCGCTCTGCACCACCAATTTCCAAATAATGTATATTAATAAATATCCGTTTTTTCATTCTACCTATTATTTTATACAGCAAATTCTATAAATGAGAATAAAGCTATAATAAATACCCGAAAACAATGACCATAACAACCACTATATTAATTATTTATCTTACACAATCAAAGAAGTATTTATACTTCCAAATTAATTATCAAATTATATACAGTTTAAGTCTATTAATATTCAAATTATACCCCTAATGCACCTCTTTATTAGTTAAATTTTTCACTAACCATTCCTTTGAATCCTTAATTTCTTTTATAAGTATCTTATTAACCTTATCATAATCAATACAAGACATTAGCACATCAACTGATGTATTACTATCAACAAGTCTATCAGCCATACCATAACGCGTAAGCAAATCTTGCATTCGCACATTTAAACCATCAGCACGCTTTACAACAAACATATCACGATTAAATATTAACGAAAAGGCTGTTGCATGAAAAGAATTACTTATAACACACGTTGCATTTTTAATTAATGCAACAAAAGTATCAGGACCATAATTGATGTAATTATGAGAAGTATACTTTAATGCATATGGACCAATAGAATATATCTTTAAACCTTTTAGTTTTGCAACCCGCTCCGCTATTTTCTGTACTTCAATACTACATTCAAAATCGTATACAACAACATATCTTTCCCCTTCTCCGTCATTTGTCGCTACTTTACTTATCCACGTATTAGAATCTATCAAAAAAACAGGGTCACAAACCATAACACTATTATATCCCATAGATTTAAGCAACTTAACTCCCGAAGATTCACGCACTGATATTCCATCTAGATAAGAAATCTTACTTTTAACAAAGTCCTCCGTTCCATTACGAAGTTTTTGAGTAGCAAAACTAGCCGCATAACTCAAACGTTTAGTTCTCTCACTACCAAAATCAAGATAGAAAGAAGGGTCTGTACCATTTTTAAACATAGTGTTCCATATCTGGTCACTACCTGCAATATACACATCAGCATCAGGAGGGTTCTGCTTTAATTCCTCACTTGATAGATAGCAGTATTTCGTCACCAAAGGAGCAATAAATTTATTATCAAAAGCATCAAAAGCCGCCTTACGAGCAAGACTTTTCCTCCATCCTGGATACTTCGCCAAAAGATATAACCACTTTATAATAGGTTTATCAAAACGGGGATTATTCACACTCCATTGAAAATGTCCACGTAAATAATAAGGTCGATAATCTATAATATTTACCTCATGACCTTGTTGCTTTAAAAACGTAGCTAATGCCCAAGCTTGCAAAGCTGCCCCATGATTATATACACGATGGCAAGTTATCGTATTTATTTTCATCTGTTCTTAATTGAAATTCTTCTAGAAATCCGCTTAAAGGTTTGAAAAGGATGAATAATAAGATTTATCTTGTACATTAATCTAACATATACATCATGCTTATCCATTATTTTCATCGCATTTAATAAAGGTTGCTCAAAATCACGCAATGAAGTCATTAATTCATCATACTCTTTTATACGTTGTGGGGCCTTTTTCATTTGCGATTCTGCAACAATGTCAAATGGTAACTCCTGCAGTTCTATATTGCTATTTTTTAAAACATTATCTCCACGTTCAGTAAAACTCACAACACTATTAACACCTAGTTCGTTATCTTTATAAAAAGTACCCCAAGCATCGCCAATACGTATATCAGCACTTGAATTTTTATATTTGAATTTACATCTATCATAACATGCATATCCTAAACAACCATCACCTAAAAATAAACGATAAAAAGCATCCCCCTTCGAAAAAAGAGAAGTTAGCAACAATTTATTATCTGTCGAATATATATTCATTGACCAAGAATCATGCCAGCCTGTAGCTTTATCTCGCCACACGACTTTGTATACATTATTATATTTTTCCTTTATTTCCGTAAGATATTTCTTCCACATAAACATAGAAGGAACACCATGACAAAAAAAATCTATAAGAACAAAATTTTCTTCCACTTTAAACTTACAGATATACCGTCTAAAAGAATCTATTTGGCAAGGAGACCCTATTACCAAATATTTTTCTTTCCTATTAATTGCCTTAAAAGCTCCAACTGTATAACTTTGAATATACTTTGATCCTATACTTTCCTCCAACTCATTTTCATTTGACGCTATATAATGTAAAGCCAATTCACGCGTTGCATCATACTTTACAGCACAAACTTTGTAACCTTTACTTATTAAAAACTTTCCAAGTTCAAAAGCTACTCCACCTGAGGAACATTTCCTACGTACAGAAGCGTCTCTACTCCATGCACCATAAGATTTTAAATAAGTATTGGGTAATGCTAATTTTTTATCTTGATAAGAACAAACATCAACACAAAGTCCACAATCCGTACAAGCTTTCGAATTTACAAAAACAGGTTCATAAAATCCATCTTTATTAAGTTGTATTTCTATAACATCTCGTGCGCATACTGTCGCACATACTCCACATCCAAAACAGTTATGCGTATTTGATACATTCATACTATAACTTATTTACTGATTTAAAAAATGATATCCACAAAGGAATAATATTCTCTGGAGAAAACTTCTTTGCTTTCATCTTTGCATTAGCTCCCATTTCTTTCACCATTTCAATATCTCTGATATAATTGAGAATTGCTTGTTTTAAAGCAACTTTATCATACAGTTTCACTAAAGAACCATCAACACCGTCAGTTATAATATCACTAGGACCTGTTGGACAATCGTAAGCAATACAGGGTAAACCATAGTTCATTGCTTCTATAAGAACCATAGGTAAACCCTCTGCTATTGATGCTGATACATAAAAAGAAGAATTTAAATAAGCACTATCAATATCATCAACAGCACCATGAAGAATAATACTTGAAGATAAACTATTATCATCTATCATTCGTTGAATATTTTCACGTTCTTTTCCATCTCCGTATATATTCAACTTCCAATCAGGATATAATTTTATGATATCCAACCAAATTTCTACTAATTGATCAAATCCTTTTCGTTTATCATACATACTTCCCACAGAAATTACAGATTTACTGTAATAATTAGGAATAATAGAAACATCTCTCAACTGAACCACATTAGGAATTACGACAGTTTTATTACTGTATTTACCTTCTATTTGATCCTTTTTAGTTAAAAGCAACATATAATCATAATTGTCAAATGCACTAAATATTCGTGAATAATCAAACAAATACTTTATTCTCTCAAACAGCCCCATAAGCTTGGAACGTTCATATACAGCAGCCTTTGCAAAATGAAATTCCCTAGCGACTGGAATTCCCAACCTATGACAAATTGTAGGTATATAAAAATCATCAGTACCTCGTTCTAAAACTATTACAAGATCTGGAGATATCTCTTGCATCAATTTTTCATATTGCTTATAGAACAATTTCTTATATATCCAATTTGTGACTATGGGTATTCTTATACAGGGTAAACTAACTGTATCCCCCATTGAATGAATCATTATTGATGAGGAAAATTTATATGCAGTTTGTTCACAAATATCATTTGTTGCAATATGTATATTCATCCCTTCCTGTTCTACAAAAAATTTTGTTTTTGTAGATAAAACCCGTTCTGTCCCTCCCTTTGTTGACAAAGAACCTATACAATATAAAATCGTAAATGCCATAAATCATTTCTTATGTTTATTTATAAAATCTGTAAAACTAAGCATAAAATCTGTTTTATGAGCTTCTATTTTAGTTTCAGACCAATTCCACCATGCAATGCTTTTCATTTGAATTACTTGCTCATCAGTACACTTCTTTTTAATGACACGTGCAGGAACCCCACCAACAACACAGTAATCTGGAATATCTTTAGTTACCACACTACCAGCTGCAACAGTCACTCCATCTCCTATTTTTACTCCATTTAAAATAATAGCACCTAAACCAATCCATACATCATTACCTATTGTTATTCCTTTACGAGGTCCTAAACCGTTCCAACTAAAAGGAAAGTTACTAATCATATTAAAAGTATGATGCCCATCATCTACTATAAATCGAACATTATATGCAATAGAACAATATTTTCCAATAACAACATGGGCATCACTCCAACGATGGATGATAGCATTATTGGCATAACTATGCTCTCCAAAAATTGTCTGCTGATCTTGTCGTAACCAAGCTACATCTACTATTTTTTTTATATGGCTGTAATCAATACCAAGTAATCGCCAAAAGAAAGTACGTACAACTTGCATTATTTTCATTCTATTCATTATTTACTATTAAATACAACAATAAGTGCAGCTCTATTTAACAATATATCTTTTAATCAAAGTATTTAAACCTATCCTTGCCTGTTTATCTAGTAACAAAAAATACCCCAAGGAAAGAGCTAGCAATTCATATCCTAAAATAACAAGTACAAAACGTATAAAAGTAGATTCGTAATACTGCTGAATATACCACACAAAAACTCCTGTCAAAATAGGTAAAGCAAAAGCCAACACTCCAGATACGACAACTCTTTTCAAACTAATATATGGTATATTACGTTTAACACAATAGGATGAGCCACAAAACAATATTAATGAAAATACAATAGCTACAATTTCGGAACAAAGAGGATAACCAGTAAAACAGAATGCTATATATATTATGGGTATCTGGATAAGTAATGCTGACCCGGAAAACGCGCTCTGTAGTCCAATTTTACCATTAGCAGAATTCGCAATATTCACAACACTCTCAGCCATAATCAAAGGCGTACTTAATAATGATAGCTTGCAGAAACCAGATGTCCATTCGGGTACTTCTTTTAGCCACAAAGCAAGCAAATAGTCCATTTCAAGTACTATTGGAACAGCACAAATCCCCATTATAAAGACCATTAAAGATACTGCCCTATAAAACAATAAAAGAAAATCTTCCTTTTTATCTTGCGCATACAATGTAACAAGCGGAGGACGAATAGCTGTTATAATATTTGAGGAAAAACCTTGAATAACCCCAGAAACTGTTGTCGCCAATGCTGCTGCTGCATTTACAGCTACACCAAAAAACATATTAACCAGCATCACCACTATATTTCGTTTGCCAACCCAAGCAAAGGTTGAAAAAAGCGAATAAATGGTATAGGTACTTATTTTTCTTGCTATCGATTTGTCAAATACCAGCCTCACAGTAACTTCTTCAAAGTTTTTTACTGCATAATATCTGTAATATAGAGCTATGCCTATACTAACAAACAATACTAATACGGAATACTGAATAAGTTTATCGAAATTGCCTATATACAACAAATATACAATAAATAATTTCAAAAAAGTATTAGCTACTTCCACATAAGCATACACATCCATCCGTTCATGGGATATAATAGATGCATTAAAAGGAACTTGAGTTATACTAACCATCGCACTTAATACACTACATTGGTAAGCTACATGAGCAGCAAACATTCGATCTTGGGGGATAGTTAATTTTTTTTCTATAACCCACAAACCAATTGTTTCTGCAAAAATCAAAACAATTAAAGCTATACCGATATGTATCCAAAGTGCTGTAGAAAATACACCACTTAGTTTCTTCGTGTTACCTTTTCCTAATTCAAACGTTAAAAAGCGTGATGTGGCTCCCGCCATCGATGTATTTAGGAAACTTAACATAGCAACTACAGATCCCACAACTCCATAAATCCCGTAGTCACCTACACCTAAAATCTGCAATATAACACGGCTCGTATAAAGACCTACCAACATACTAATGCCCATACGAAAGTAGAGCATCATTGTATTTCTAGCTATCCGCTTATTGCTATCTACATTTGTGCTTAACATTTATTAAAATCAAACATTTGCATTCATTAAAAATAAACTGAATATCCCATAATCATCCTCAATATTCTTATTTTCTGATTTTCTCATTCAGTAAATTCTGAAAGAAAACCAACGAATGAGTGTCGTTACCATGCAAAGCATACATGCCTGCCTCTTGTAGAGCTTCTGCTTTTTTCTGCACATGCTTACCATACATGCCTGCCAACGAAGGTATATTCAACTGAAATGCTACTCCTGCCTGCTGTAAGGCTTTATAATCTGCCATCTGCATATATTCGTAGCGTTCGGGATGTGCCAGCAACGGATGATAGCCTTTCTCCTGAATATGCTTCAACATAGAAAGCAATCTCATAGGAGGATTGAAATAGGAGGTTTCCACCAACAGATAACGTTTTTCTTCGTGCAGAGGAAGGATATCGTCTGCCTCCAAACGCCGGACAAAAAGATTGTCCAACATATATTCCGCCGCCAGTTCCAGCCGGATATTTCCCCGATAACTTTCGCACAACGTTCTGAAACGGGTCTTTAAAGCATCGGTGGTATTGGGAATATCTTCCATGATATGGGGGGTGAGCCATAGCTTACGAATGCCCTGCCGTTCCATCTCTTCCAAAATACGGAGAGACTCTTCGGCAGTGCGCACACCGTCGTCCACCCCCGGAAGGAGGTGGCTGTGACAATCGGTCATACCCTGCAGGATACCTTTAGAAGATACGGATATGTATCTGGAGAACGGCCACATAAAAAACTATTTACCGCTATGATAGTAAGAACCGTAGTGATAGCCGTAACGGTAACTGTAACGACCGTGGCTGCGTTCGGTTCCATTCAGAATCATGGCAAGATTCTTGAAACGCTTTTCGCGATAAATATTTTCCAGTTCGGAAAGCATGGAGCGTTCCAGTAAGCCGGCACGAACCACAAAGAGAGTACGGTCTGTCGCTTTCTCGATAATCTGTGTATCTGCCACAATGTCTATGGGAGGACAGTCCACAAAGATATAGTCATAGCTGGTGCGGAGCTGTGCAAGCAGTCCGGCAAACTTTCCGTTTTCCAACAACTCTGTGGGATTGGGAGGCACGGTACCTACCGGAATCATCTTCAGATTGGCATATTTATCGTGTGACACCAAAGTTTCTTCCCAATTGCCGATACGTCCGCTCAGGTAGTCACTCAGTCCCAGTTGGGGAGAGTTGATATAGGCAGAAAGGGAGCCGTGACGCAAATCGCCGTCAATAAGCAGTACTTTTTTCCCTTTGAGGGCAAAGCTGATTGCCATATTTGCCGACAGATAAGACTTTCCGCTGCCCGGATTGAACGATGTGACAGCAAATGCCGTAGCTTCCGGACTGTTGGATACCATAAAATCAAGATTGGAACGCAACACACGGAAGGCTTCGTTAATAACGTTCCGATTTCCTTCTTCCACCACAACGACACGCTTATTACGAAGCGGTTTCCGTCCGAAAATGCTTTTTTTCTCACAGCCGTATAAAGGAATTTCACCGACCAGCGGAAGACTCAGATGTTCCAAGTCCTTTCGTCCGCGCACCTTGCTGTTCATGTTTTCTTTCAGAAAGATAACACCTGCAGGCACTGCCAGTCCGAGCGCAAAAGCCATCAGCAATATGTTCATTTTCTGCGGAGAAACCGGCGCCATGCTACCGCGAGGGGCAGTGATGACACGGGTGTTGTAAGCAGTGAATGCCTGTGAAAGTTCGTTTTCCTCACGCTTTTGAAGCAGGTAAAGATAAAGCTCCTCTTTTACTTTTTGCTGACGTTCCACACTGAGCAGGTATTTCGCCTGACTCGGATTGGAAGCCAACTGACTGGTAGTGGTTACTTCCTGTTGACGGATGCTGCGTATCTGGGTATTCAGAGAAACTATCAGATTGTCTACCGACTGAATAATGGTGCGCTGCATACTCTGCAAAGAACTGGCAAGGTCTTTCACCAACGGATTCTTCTCGCTACTGTTGGCTATCAACCGGTTGCGGTTCAACACCATATTGTTGTACTCGCTTATCTGACTCTCAATATTGGAATTGGCAATGCCCGAATTGGTAGGCAACGGCTGACTCAGACTCTTTTCTTTCAGCTCTTTCAGAATATACCGAGCGGTGGAAAGCTGGGTATTCAGCGTAAGCAGTTCTTTCTTGTTCTCTGCCGACTGAGCCATGTAAAGGCTGGATGCCGCCTGAACATCGGGTAACAAGTGTTCGCTTTTGAAGCTGGAAATATTCTCGTCCACATGTCCCAACTCGCTTTCGATTACACTCAAACGGTCGCCTATGAACTGAGAGGTGCTGACGGCAATCTGGTTCTTGTCTTGTATCCACTTTTCGTTGTACACCTCTATCAGTGTGTTCAGTATGTCTTCTGCCCTGGCTATGGATGTATCGTTGATGCTCATATTAATGATAGTGGCTTCCTTGCTGCCCAATTCGACACGCAATGCATGAAGATAACGGTCGGCTGCACCATCTGCTTTGCCTATGGCATAACGGATGGAAGTGCCGATGCAAGCATCGCTATAGAATTTGGTAGGAGAAATGAACAAAGTTCCCGCTGCAGTCTGTATGGAGTCGCCCATCCTGCCGGCAAAGGTATTTTCCGATTCCACTCCGGCAACCTTCAGACCGGAAATGGTGAAGGCATCCTTGGAATCAATCCGAATGGTGAAGCTGACCGGTTTTTCCATCACCTCACCAAATGTCACCGCCACGGGATTTGCCTTATATAAATCTACATTTTTAAGTCCTTTGCGCACAGTGTAAGTTTCGTTCAGCCTCAACCGGCGAACCACTTCGGTCATCAATGCGGGAGACTTTAACGTGAACAGCTCGTTATTGATATTGGTATTTGACCTGAATATACCCATATCGGAAAACTCGCTCATGGCTCCACCCGAAGAACCGCTTTTAGAATCGTCTTTTACCAAAATTGCCGCACTGCGGGTATAGATAGCGGGAGTGCTCATCAGATACAACACAGCCACAGACATGGTGACAAAAAGAGAAAGAACAAACCAGCGCCATTTGGGAACAAACAGCCCCCACAGATCTTGTATCCGTATAAAATCGTCGGCAGGCTTGCCGGCGGCAGCTTTTTTTTCTATCATATATAATACAATGTAAAAGATTACTTAAATATCAACACGCCCAATGAAGTGAGGAAAGAAGCAATGGTAATCCACATCGAAACAGACTTCACGCTGTTCTCGTTCAGAGTAGACTGTCCGGCACGTACCTTGTTGGGCTGTACATAAATCACATCATTCTGTTTCAGATAATAAACGGGAGAATTAAACACCTCTTTCGAACGAAGATCTGCCCAATGAGTGACACGCTCTCCGTTTTCTTCACGGATAACGAACACAGCATCACGCTTTCCGTAAATACTTAAATCACCTGCCATACTGATGGCTTCGAGCAAAGTGATTTGGTCTTTGGTAATGCTATATTTACCCGGTGACTTGACTTCGCCCAACACCGAGAAATAAAGGTTCATAAATTCAACCGTAACAACAGGGTCTTTTACCAAATTCTCGTCTATCAATTTCTGCTTCACCAAAGCGGCAATCTGACTCTTGGTCATACCGGCAATATGAAGTGTGCCCAATACGGGAAAGTCAATGTTTCCCTTATCATCCAGCGTATAGCCAGATACCTCTCCCCCACCGCTTACCGAGCCTTCTGTTCCCGCACGGACCTGAGCCCTTGCCAGATTGAACAACGCCGCCAACTGCGGGTCCTTACTTGACACAAGAATGGAAATCTGGTCTTTGGGCTGCACGGTAATGTCTCGTGCGCCACTGATAACCTCAGGCTGATTTACATTGATGTCTTGAAAATAGAGAATCTCCTTGGAAGTGTTGCAGGACATCAACAACACTGCCATAAGAAACATGCTTAAAAAACGTTTTTTCATAAATTATATATTCTGTACAGTTTTATTTCCTAGATATAATTTAATTATCATTCAAAAAATGATAGTTCTGTGATTTAATTAAAAAAGTTCAAAGAGGAATCATATTCTTTCCAAATAGGCCCCCGGAATGTAGGCAGTAGCTAAAGAAAACACTCCTTCCAGACGCACCACAACCCGCTTATGCCCTTTGATGCGAATCAATTCGCCTTCTATACCCGCAAATTCTCCTTTTATAACGCGCACTCGGTCACCCTGACGAAGGTTTTCATTAAGCACTTGAACTGCATCTTCCGAAAAATCAAGCAAAAACATAAAATCCTGCATCTGCTTGTCGGGGACCACCAACAGTTGGCGGGTCTCCAAGTTCAGGAGATAATTCATGGATAATTTATATTCATTAACCAATGAAAGACAAGTGTTATAATCTGAATGGATAAATATTAAATTGGGTATAACGGGCTTTTCTACTTTGACTTTCTTCCCTCCTTTTTCTTTTATAACGGTTCGGAAAGGTATATAATGCTCTATACCCAACCGCTCCAAGAATTGCTTGATTTTCTTTTCTGCAGAAAATTTTGTTTTCGCTGCGAACCATTTGATCGGCTGCACTTTTTCTTTGTTTGTCGTCATGTTTAAGTACGCTTCGCGTCATCACCCCTTTGGAAGGCAATTTTATAAAAAATCCAATAAAATGAATCAAACTTTTGTATCACCTCTTACACAGAGGGAGTACAATCAGGTTTAAAATTCGCTGCAAAGTTAATATTTATTTCTATAAAAAAAGGATGAGACTAGATGTTTTTTTAATATAAAGTGACTTTTACCTTTTGAAGCCCCCTTTTATAAAGTAAAGATAATTTAATCTTTATCTTTGGGTTAAAAATTAAATAAAATCTATATTTTCTCTGTATAAAGAGTTTCGAAAGCCTTTTCATCCCCTTCGGAAGCTATTCTAAGGCGCGTATCACCTCTGTGTAAGAGGTGATACAAAGTCCACAAGCTTCAAATCGATGATAAAACCTTATGGTTAGCTTCATCCATCACTACTTGACTCAAAGAGGCTAAATAAATACGTGTTGTTTTTTCTGAAGTATGTCCCATGCCCTCACTTATTACAGATAGTGAAACACCATTTTCACGAGCGATGGAAGCCCAGGCATGGCGTGACACATAGGTTGTGAGATGCAGATGAGGAATATCCAATAACTTTTCTATCTTTTTAAGCTGTATATTCTGATAGCGTAATGCATTATAATATTGCACCTGTATGTTTCTAGGATTATCCGAATGAAGAATCGGTAATACATAATCGGAATCTTTAGTGAATGAACTGTATCTTTCTATAATTTCTGCCATGCAAGATTCAAGTCCGATAACCAGTTTCTGCCCCGTTTTTTTACGGTGATAGGTGATGGTACCTTCTTTTATATTCTCTTTACACAGATGGGCCATATCTACGAAAGCCATGCCACGTGTATAGAAGCTGAACATAAATAAATCACGGGCATAAGCCAGCTTCTTCTTGTGACTTAAATCCAGGTTTCTGAGCAGACGCAACGCTTCTATCGTCAAAGCACGTTTTTGAGTCTTATCAATTCCTGTATATACCTCTTCAAAAGGACGTTGCTGCACTGTCAAGTTTTTCTTAACAGCCTTATTATATACAGCACGCAATACACGCATATAAAAAGAAGAGGTGTTTGCCACCACGCCACGCTGTTTCAGCCAAGACTGATAACTCTGTATCAGTTCTGAAGTAACCTCTTCGACGCCGAGGTCTTTCCCTCTACGGAAGTTGAAAAAACTGTTTAAGGTACATGAATAGGAAACGGCGGTCTTAAACTGCCCGTTTTGCAGCAGAAGCTCTTTCTGCTCATTCATAAAAGAAAAAAATGAATTGTTACACATAAAATTATTGATTTTAATAAACAACACCGACATGGTGTTGCGGAATTAAATGTATAACAACGATTGCGGTAAAAAAAAAGATTCGTTTATTTAAATTCTTAACAATCAAAAAAGTCCGAAACGAGTGTTTCGGACTTTTTATATGTATGACCTCATTACTCAACTTCCGGGGTTATCAGTTTATAACCTTTGCCGTGAATATTGATAATTTCGATAGAATCGTCTTCCTTCAAATGCTTACGCAATTTAGTGATATATACATCCATGCTTCGGGCATTGAAGTAATTATCATCAATCCAAATAGTTTTCAAAGCAAAGTCACGTTGCAGAATTTCATTGGCATGCGCACAAAGCAAGCCCAACAATTCGGATTCCTTAGTGGTAAGCTTGGTATTCTTGCCATCAATAGACAGAATTTGTTTCTGAGTATCGAAAGTAAAACGGCCAATCTTATAAATGTTACTCTCCTTATTTCTCTTACCACGCACACGACGCAGGATAGCTTCAATACGGAAAGTTAATTCTTCCATACTAAACGGTTTGGTGATATAATCATCAGCACCGATTTTAAAACCTTCCAAAATATCTTCTTTCAATGTCTTTGCAGTTAAGAAGATAATAGGAATTTCAGCATTTGCAGCACGAATTTCCTGTGCCAGAGTGAAACCATCCTTTTTAGGCATCATCACATCCAGTACACACAAATCATACTTGTTCTTCAGGAAAGCCTTGTAGCCGGCATCACCATCCGGGCAAAGTTCGGCCGAGTAGCCTTTTGCCTGCAAATATTCTCTCAAAAGCATGCCAAGATTCTCATCATCTTCGCATAACAAGATACGCAATTTCTCGTCCATATTATTCATTTTTTAATAAAGGTAATACAATTATAAATTTTGTTCCTACATTCAGTTCACTTTCAGCACGTATAACGCCCTTGTGGTCCTGAATTATTTTCTTCACGTATGCCAAGCCCAAACCGAAGCCTTTCACATCGTGCAAATTACCGGTATGTACCCGATAAAACTTATCAAATATCTTTTTCAGGTTTTCTTTCTTGATGCCGATACCGTTATCCTGTATCGAAATGTAAAGTTTACCCGATTCGTTCCATGTACGGATGTTCAGCAGCAATTCTCCTTCCGGTTTCTTATACTTCACTGCATTGTCAAGCAGGTTGAAGATTACATTCGTAAAGTGCATTTCGTCCACAAATATATCAGGATTCTCTGCATCCAAACTGGAAGTTATTTTTCCGTTATACTTTTCTACTTTCAACGTAAAAGTATTAACGACTCCCGCTATCAGCTCATTTGCATTCACTTCCTTCATCTTGAGTGTTGCCTTCTGTCTTTCGAACATTGACATCTGCAATACTTTCTCTACCTGAAAACGCAAACGCTTCGTCTCGTCATTGATAACTCCCGAAATATGCTGGAACATAGCCGGAGACTTACCCACCGCCGGATCTTTCAACATCTGTGCTGCCAACGAAATGGTAGAGATAGGTGTCTTAAACTCATGTGTCATATTGTTGATGAAGTCATTCTTTATCTCTGTCAGCTTCTTCTGGCGGAAGATGATGTAGATAGTAAAGATGAATGTCACAAGCAATACAAACGTAAAAATGAGTGACGGTATCATAAATTTAACAGAACTGAATATGTAACTGTTCAAATCAGGGAAGTGAACATTTACCATTCCCATTCGTGCAGGCGGATCATTTTGGAATATGACCTTGCGGTACATGCTCTCGCTACCCTCGTTCGTATAGTCGGGGCAATGATAAGCCTCTGTTCCTTCACGATCTGTTACTGTAAAATGATACGGAATATCAATGCCGTTATTTAACAGTTCCGTCTTTATAAACAAATCCAACTGCTTAAAGTTAACACGCTCTTTAAGCGGTTTATCACTGGCTGTGCGCAAAATAGTATAAACCACTTCGTCCAACAATGCCCGTTGGTATACATATCTCTCCTTTATGATTTCCTGCAATGCCCTGGCTGTTTGCGGGATATTTTTACCGGTAGAGATAATTGCCTTGGGAACATTGGCCGGACGGTTTGTACTAATCTTCATCTTGAGTTCGAAAGTGGAATACCCGTCCAACCCGTCCGAAGATACAGCATAATGCTGTGTATGTGCGACCAATTCGTTTTCCTCTTTTCCCTCTTTGGCGGCCTGCTGCCGGTATAATTGGGCAGCTCTTTCGGTAGCAACAACATCATCCTCCAGATATTTCTTTGTTTCCACCAACTCAATATTCCTGCACGCCTGATCCAAACTGCGCCGAACCGATTCATCAAATTGTTCCCTGCGCATCTTCACCATTTCCTCAATATAGCTCACTTGCAAGTAAAGCAAACTCAGAAATGAGAGCCCCATTACAATTCCTAATATCCAAATAGTAGACTTTTTCATGCCAGCAAAATTAAAAGCGTTAAACCTTATTACATAACGGATTAACCAAATTTAAACGGCAATTCTCTATAATTAACCGAAAAAGTCATTTAAACTAATAATCTGACTACTATAACAAAATTAACGCCGCTTGGTTTGCAAAAATAATAAAAAATTAAGTTCAAAACCAAATAATAAACCTAAAAGTTTAAGGTTACTTAAATAAAAAGGAACGCCTTTTTAACGAAAAGCGTTCCTTCTAGATATCATTTCTTACAGTTTACGTTATTCATCCTTATTTTCATTCGCCTCAAATTCTTTCATTAATTTATCCTGAACATCGCCCGGAACAAGTTCGTAGCTGGCAAATTTCATGATGAATGAAGCGCGCCCGCCGGTAAGTGAGCTCAAGGAAGTGGAATAAGAAGACATTTCCTTCAAAGGTACTTTGGCAACCAATTTCTCATAACCGTTTTCGCTGCTCATACCCATAATCATACCGCGACGACCTTGCAAATCGCTCATTACATCGCCCATCTTATCACTTGGAACGAATACTTCAACATCATAAATAGGTTCCAGAATCTTCGGACCTGCATTCTTGAATGCTTCACTGAAGGCATTACGTCCGGCAAGCATAAAGGAGATTTCATTGGAATCTACCGGGTGCATCTTGCCATCGTAAACAATCACACGGACATCACGTGCATAAGAGCCGGTCAACGGTCCTTGCTCCATACGGCTCATAATACCTTTCAAAATAGCCGGCATGAAACGGGTATCAATGGCACCTCCCACTACACTGTTAATGAATACTAATTTACCGCCCCATTCCAATGGAACTTCTTCGGTACCCTTCACATTTATCTTGAATTCCTGTCCGTTGAACTTATACGTATCGGGAACAGGCATGCCTTCATAATAAGGTTCTACGATAAGATGAACTTCACCAAACTGTCCGGCACCACCCGATTGTTTTTTATGGCGATAATCGGCACGGGCTGCTTTGGTAATTGTTTCACGATAAGGAATCTTCGGCTCTTCAAATTTAATCTGCAACTTTTCGTTGTTCTCCAAACGCCATTTCAGCGTACGCAGGTGGAATTCACCCTGTCCGTGAACGATAGTCTGTTTTAACTCCTTAGACTGTTCGATTTCCCAGGTGGGATCTTCTTCACGCATACGGTTCAGTACGACCATCATCTTTTCCACATCCGCCTCATTCAGCGGCTTGATAGCGCGAGAATATTTAGCATTGGGATATTTAATGAAGTTGAAACGGTTATCGCAATCTTTACCGTTCAGTGTGTTACCGGTTTTTACATCTTTCAGCTTCACCGTACAACCGATATCACCGGCACGCAGTTCTTCAACGGGGATACGGTTTGCACCGGCGCATACAAAGAGCTGTGCCATACGTTCCTTTGAGCCACGATCCGCATTTGTCAAATCATCACCTTCATGCACGGTTCCGCTCATCACCTTGAAATATTGAACTCCGCCAATATGCGGTTCAACGGCTGTTTTAAAGAAATAAAGTGAAGTAGGACCTTCAGCATCCGGTTCTACCACCTCACCTCTGGTATTATGTACTTTGGGCATTTCATCTACAAACGGTACAACATTTCCCAAAAACTCCATCAGTCGGCGAACACCCATATCTTTACCTGCACACACACAGAATACGGGGAACATGCCACGTGCCGCCAATCCTTTACGGATGCCTTCACGCATTTCATCTTCAGTCAGTGATTCCGATTCAAAGAATTTCTCCATCAACGTTTCATCGTGTTCGGCAGCAGCCTCAACCAATGCTTTGTGCAGCTCCATCGCCTTTTCTTTTTCCGAATCCGGAATTTCTTCGATGGTGGGTGCACCACCTTCAGGACCCCATGAATATTTCTTCATCAGCAGCACGTCAATCAGCTCGTGGAAATTAGGTCCGGTCTCAATCGGATATTGTACAGGAACTACTTTAGAACCATAGATGGTTTGCAACTGTTCCAATACATTATCATAATCACACTTTTCATTATCGAGTTGGTTCACCAGGAAGATGACGGGTTTACCCAGTTTTTCTGTGTAGCGGAAATGGTTTTGTGTACCTACTTCAGGACCGTATTGTCCGTTCAGCAAAAGAATAGCAGTATCTGTTACATTCAATGCAGTAAGTGCGGCACCTACAAAGTCGTCACTTCCCGGACAGTCAATTATATTAAGTTTCTTTCCGTTCCATTCTACATGATAAACGGTAGAGAACACTGAATAACCATATTCTTGCTCTACCGGAAAATAATCACTAACCGTGTTTTTGGCAGTAATTCTGCCGCGACGTTTTATAATACCACTCTCAAAGAGTAATGACTCTGTGAGGGTGGTTTTACCTGATCCATCATTGCCAAGGAGTGCAATGTTCTTAATTTCGTTAGTCTGATATACTTTCATGATATCTAAGATTTAATTATTAACAAACGGATATGTGTCTCATATCTCCTTAAAAGTGGAGCGCAAATTAGGAAATAAAGACAAAAAAAACAACCTCAAGGCAGGTGTTACTAAACTATGTTTTACGGCAGGGTTATCAGGCCCTTAAACGTTATATCCTCTTATTCTTAGCCTTAATTCCATATATTCTTCCGATAATCCCTCAAATAAATATAAATATCAGTTCGATACCGCGAAAAGCAATGATAGTTTTCGTAGTTTTGCACATTATTTTAATATATGGCCGGACTCTATTTACATATTCCCTTTTGCAAACGACGTTGCATCTACTGCGATTTCTTTTCCACCACCCAAAGCGAAAAGAAAACAGCTTATGTATCTTCCCTGTGCCGGGAACTGGAAATGCGCAAAGATTATATCGGAGGAGAAACAATAGAAACCATCTACTTCGGTGGGGGGACTCCTTCACAACTGTCACAAGAGGACTTTATCAACATATTTTCCCATATATATAAGGTATACAATGTGGAGCCCGATGCCGAAATCACACTCGAAGCAAATCCTGACGATCTGACTCCGGAATATATCACCATGCTCCGCAGCCTGCCATTCAACCGCCTGAGTATGGGAATCCAGACTTTTAACGAGGATATGTTGAAACTATTACAGCGTCGTCACACTGCAGACCGGGCTATCCATGCTTTTAACAACTGCCGCCGGGCAGGATTTCATAACATCAGTATCGACCTGATGTACGGACTCCCCGGTGAAACACTCGATTCGTGGCAAAAAGACTTGGAGCAGGCAGTAAACCTGCATCCCGAACACATCTCCGCTTATCATTTGATATACGAAGAAAATACTGCTTTGTGGAAACTCCGCGAACAACACAAAGTAGCCGAAGCAGATGAAGACTTAAGCGTTTCTTTGTTCGGTACACTCATCGACAGCCTGAGTGCCGTCGGATATGACCATTATGAAATATCCAACTTCTGCCTGCCCGGATTGCATTCCCGCCATAATTCCAGTTACTGGACCGGAAAAAAATACCTGGGTTGCGGACCGTCGGCACATTCCTACAACGGCATCTCGCGTCAATGGAATATTGCTTCGCTGAATGAATACATCAAAGGGATAGACGGCGGGATACCGGCATTCGAGATTGAAGAGCTCGATTTGTACACCCGCTATAATGACTTTGTAATCACCGGTATCCGCACCAAATGGGGAATGCCGCTATCCAAGCTTCGCAAAGAATATGGTGAAGAACTGTACGCCTATTGTCTGCGCATGGCACAGCCTTATCTGAAACAAGGAACACTGGAAATAGTCAATGATACACTAAAACTGACACGCCCGGGTATTTTCATTTCAGACGGCATAATGAGTGACATGCTCCGTGTAGAAGACTAGATGTAAGGTATCATTCTTTTTCATAATATCTCACCCAATCGACCAGCATCTCCACCGGCAAATCCTTCGGGTCCACGCCTCCTACCCATGAACCACCCAACTGCATATCTATCAGCAAATAATAAGGCTGATAAAAGGGATATTGCCCTTCTTTGTCAGTACTTATCCGCGGATAGGTGAACGTGTAATCATGGTTAATGGCAAAGACCAAGCTGTCAGGATAAATATCTACCGAGTAAATATTATATTCATCAGGATTTATCTTATTGATACCACCATGAGGAGGAGTGTCCTCAAACCCCAATTTATAGGTATAATAGGAATGTACGGTTTGATAAGCGATGGTGTCGCTATTCAAGCGCTCCATGATATCTATCTCACCTCCATCGGGCCATTTTGCATTTTCGGGCAGCATCCAGATAGCGGGCCATGCACCGCGAGCTCCCTGCAACTTGGCTTTTATCTCTACCCTTCCACCGGTAAAAAGCTTTTTACCTTTAGTATAAATGCCACCGGTAAGATAGGGTGCGGTATCATTCTTTTGCGTATAATTCACAATGCCGCGCAAGACCATATTTCCATCTCTCACGGCATAGCATGAATCAAAATCAGACATATAGTTATTCCAGTCTGCCGTTCCACGAGGTATCTTGCTCCATGATGTGGTGTCAAATCCGGCTTTGTTGTCAAATTCTTCCTGCCAAACCAGCTTCCATGTTCCTTTCTTCCCCGAAGTCTGACCGACAGTGGTCAATGCCATCAGTCCCAGGCATACCAATGCCATAAATGTTCCTTTTTTCATCGTATTTCTTTTAATGGTAAAAAAACATTTGCCATATCAAGAAGACAACAAGAGTTGCCGCCCGATATGGCAAATAAAAAATTAAAGTATTTAATATCTTATTTTGCTAAGCTGTAAACAACATCCATGATTTTCTGTCCGATTTCATCAGCAGCTTCCATAGTAGACGCCTCTGAATACACACGGATAATCGGTTCTGTGTTACTCTTGCGCAAATGAACCCATTTATCGGGGAAATCAATCTTCACACCATCAATGTCATTGATTTCTTCATCTTTATAAAGTTCTTTCACCTTTGCCAGAATTGCGTCGACATCGGTTTCGGGAGTCAGGTCAATGCGGTTCTTTGCAATAAAATAAGAAGGATAAGAAGCACGCAACTCACTTACTTTCTTACCTTCATGTGCCAAATGACTCAAGAACAAAGCAATGCCCACCAAAGCATCACGTCCGCAATGGCTTTCCGGGTAGATGACTCCACCATTACCTTCACCACCGATGACTGCATTTGTTGCTTTCATCTTTGTCACCACATTTACTTCACCTACGGCAGAAGCATTATATTCGCAACCATATTTGCGTGTTACATCACGCAAAGCACGGGTAGAACTCAAATTGGAAACTGTATTTCCCGGAGTATGTTTCAATACATAATCAGCAACAGTTACCAATGTATATTCCTCACCGTACATCTTACCATCTTCACAAATCATAGCCAGACGGTCAACGTCAGGGTCAACAACAAAAGCCACATCACAGCCGCCTTTTGCCATCAATCCCATGATATCACCCAAGTTCTTTTCAAGAGGTTCGGGGTTGTGCTGGAAATTTCCGGTAGGTTCACAATATAGCTTTTCTACATGTTTCACACCAAGACGTTCCAGTAATTCGGGAAGGATAATTCCTCCCACAGAATTCACACAGTCGATAGCTACATGGAAATCAGCTTTGCGGATAGCCTCCACATCAACCAACTTCAATGCCAATACACTGTCAATATGCTTTTGATTGTAAGTATTGTCTTCACGATAGCTGCCCAAATGGTCTACATCAGCAAATTCAAATTCTTCAGCTTCAGCGATACGAAGAACTTCATTTCCTTCTTCCTTATTCAGAAACTCTCCCTTTTCATTCAGCAGCTTCAGGGCATTCCATTGTTTAGGGTTATGGCTTGCAGTCAGAATAATACCGCCACATGCGCCTTCCATAGTAACAGCCAGTTCGGTAGTCGGAGTAGAAGCCAAGCCGATGTTCACCACATCAAACCCCATCCCCATCAGGGTTCCGCATACCACGTTCTTTACCATCTCACCGGAGATGCGGGCATCGCGTCCTACTACAATTTTATTACTCTTTACAGTTGTTGTTTTACGTATCAGCGTTGCATAAGCTGATGTGAATTTTACAATATCCAGCGGGTTCAAACCTTCCCCCGCATGGCCACCAATAGTGCCACGGATACCTGAGATTGATTTAATCAGTGTCATCGTCCTAATTGATAAGTTATTTCATAGTAACAAGGATAAACGTAAGCAGAGGCATTCTTTTGTCCCTCGCTATGAGGAACAATCAATCTAACCTTTGCCCGACCGGAAATCTCGCGGCCCGTTCTGATATAATTAAACGGAATCAACCAACCACTGGGAACAAACGTGCTGCCGTATACAGAAGCCATTTGCCCTGTAGTGAAAGAAGCCGAAAAATTCTTTCCCGACTTAGTTAACATAAATTCATCGGGATGTGGTGCAAGATTACCAATAGTATTCAAAGACAGAGTATCCCCTGTGCCATCTGCCGTTATCTGCTCTTCTACATAACGGGCCAGCACTTCATAACGTCCGTCTTTCAGTACATTCCCGTTTCCTTTTTCTACAATTTGCATATACACACCATTGTCCGAGAAAAGAACAAACTCATTATCCTTCACATTCGTAGTTGAGTCTTGTTCCTGAAACTGCTCAAAGCTAATTACCTTGATATCTTCTTTCTCAATAAACCGCTTAATAGCTTCTCTTTCCTCTTCCTTCATCTCAGCATAGGATTTTTCATTGTTACATGACTGGAAAAACAATCCTAATAGAAACACTGATGTGAACAGTATACTTAATTTCTTCATTCTGATTCTGTTATAATTTCGGGCAAAAGTAATAAATCACCCGCAAACTTTTATATTGTTTTTAGGCAATTATACTAAAATAACTATTTTTTTGCCAACAATAGCTCTTCGTACTTCAATAAAGCTTGTTTAAACAAGCCGATAGCTTCTTCCATTGTGCCATAAAACTCACCTCCCGAAGCGTTCAGATGCCCGCCTCCGTTGAAAAAATCAGCAGCAACTTTATTACAAGGGAAGGTACCGACCGAACGCAAGGAAACTTTAATCATGTTTTTCTCCGTATCCTCGCGCAAGAAAACAGAGAAACGGACATTCTTGATAGAAAGGGGAATGTTCACAAAGCCTTCCGTATCTCCTTTCACATATTGAAATTTGCCTTGTTCCTCTTTGGTCAGCCAAATTAACGCCGAATTGAATTCGGGAAAAACCTGCATCTTATCATACAGCACATACCCCATCAGGCGCAAGCGTCCTTCGGAATACGTATTATATACGTTGCGGTAAATCTCATCCTTGTCTATGCCTTTCGAAAGAAGCTCACTGATGATGAAATAAATTTCCCGGTTATTCGAATTATAAGTGAAACCGCCTGTATCTGTCATCATTCCCGTATAGATGCATTCCGCTCCTTCTTTGGTGATATCTTCAAAATACCCCAAACGGCAAATCAAACGGAATACGAGTTCGGAAGTGGAGGAGATTTCGGGATGAGAAATGACAATCCGGCAGAAATCACCGGGGTAAAGATGATGGTCTACCATCATCTTACGTCCTTTTGACGCAGCAACAGCATCTGCCATGGCATCAATACGCGACAGGGCATTGAAATCCAAACAGCAAATAACATCCGCCTCAGCTATCAACTTATCGGCAAAGTCTTTATATTTGTCGTAACGGATGATATCTTTCGCCCCGGGCATCCAACGTAAAAAATCGGGGAAAGCATTGGGAACAATCACGTTCACATTCTTCTCTTGAGACTCCAGAAAATGCCATAGTCCCAATGAAGAACCTATCGCATCTCCGTCGGGAGATACATGGGTGACAATTACTATTTTTTCAGCTCTCTCAAACCATTTCTCCACATGGTCAATATTAGCTTGCGAAATTACTTTTGATAACATATATATATCTTTTCTTTTGAAATGGCAAAAATACAAATTTATTCTTTATTCACAGAAGAATACGGAAAGAACCTTTCTCCGAAATATCAATATAATCCAAACCCAAGGTTTTACACTCCTCTTTATAGGCTTTTGACTTATAATCACCGAGTGATGCATCCAAGACTATTCTCTTTATATGAAACAGTTTTTGCAACGGAGCAATCTCTCCTTTATATCCTTTACACAAATACATATAATCGATATCCAACAGATTTGTGGCGGATTTGTTGCGCCAATACCCATCAGTCACCATACAAATATTCATGCCCCTCCAATGGACAATTCCTTTATGGCTCCATACATTTCTACCTTCATAATCGGATAACAGCAAATGGGGGATCGGCATCTTCTTCCGTTTCCAATAGGTTTCAGCTATGTTTTTCATATAAATATAGGTGCTGTCTTTCCTGTTTGAACATAAATAAGAAGAATTATCAGCCTCTATAAAATGAACGGCAGCACAATTATGCAGATTATAAAACACTATCGAAGGAACGGTTGCCCGGGGAAAATGAATGTAGAGCAAAAGTGCCAGAATCATATTTATTCCTGCAAATACCTTTATCAACGCTTTCCTGCTCCCGGTACTCCAATAATACAGTCCCAACATAAAAAAAGCATAAAGCAAGCATACTTCCAAGGAAGATAAATACAACGAGTCTATAAAAGCCGAAGGCAATCGGCTGATAGTCCATGTACCCCAATTCAAACATTTAATGACTTCTTCCAACATGAACAGAATGCAATGATGAAGTTCTGCGACCGGTGCAAAGACAAAAGCCAGCAATGCCAGATAAATAATAACAGGAATCAATGGTGCCACCAGCAGATTTGCCAATAAAAAGTAAAGAGAGAAACCGGAAAAATAATACATTACCAATGGGGCCGTACCTAATTGTGCCACCACAGACACAATCGTTGTTCCCCATATATATCTCAAGAAACGATTACGGATAAAACGGATACGGTAGAATTCTTTATAACACAGAGAAATGGCTAAAACTGCCATAAAAGAGAGTTGAAAACTTACATCAAACAAATAAAAAGGAGAATACAACAACATAGAGAATGCCGCTATTGCCAATATATTCAGAGGTTTTCCTCGTTTCCCTCCCAGTGTTCCGAGCTCAACCAACATACACATGATGACGGCACGCACCACCGAGGGCATCAGCCCTGCCACAAAAGCAAAACTCCACAGCAACAGCGTAACGACTACCCATTTCAGGATACGCATTGCCCGATTACGGCAAAACGGCCGCAACATATACCCCAACAGAAACCAAAGTATTCCGACATGAAGTCCCGACAATGCCAGCACATGGCTAATCCCCGCCACCGAATAAGACTCCCGCAACTCATCGCTCAACTCTTCTTTATATCCCACCGTCAATGCGGAAAGTACGGCAAATTCCTCTCCTTTAAATCCCCATTGCCGATAACACCCGACAATCTTATCTCTGCAAGCCAAAGCCTGTTGCTTGATACTGAGCACACGCGGTTTGTCCATAACATGCCAATATCCGGCATACACATAAGCAGTCCCGCTAATCTGTTTCCGCAACAAATAAGAAGCATAATCAAACTCATACGGATTACCTGCATTGTGCGGAGAACGAATTTTACCATAGAACAAGATATTATCTCCGCTTTGCAAGGTTTGAGACAAACTGTCCTTATAAACAGAAAGCAGCACCTGTCTGTCCTCTGTCTTTACTTTGCATACCATGACTTTCTCCTTTTCAACAGGAGTTTCCTGAACGACACCTCGGTACACTTTCTTTTCCGATGACCAATCGCAGTTTATTTTATCCCACTGTATTTGCGTCACCGTACTTCCCAAAACCAGCAGAAACAGGCTGACCGTTCCTCCAAAAAGCCACCGATAACGGTAAGCGCATGTTCTCAGCATCCACAGAAGAGCAACAAAAAGCACAGCCATCACTCCAAAGTGCACAGACAACAAATTCAAAGACCGAAAGCAGGTATCGGATAAAAAAATTCCGGCTACCAATGGGATGGTCAGCCGGAGTATAGAGTAAGGCTTCAAAGCCGAAAATAATTGCACTGCCGAATAATCAAAGATTCTTCAACTTATGAATCATTTCTCCCATATCGGGAGCTTTAAATACCGCATTTCCCGCCACGAGGACATCGGCTCCGGCTTCCACCAACAGCTTACCGGTTTCCAGATTCACACCTCCGTCTACTTCTATCAAAGCCTGCGAACCGGTACGGGCTATGAGCTCGCGCAATTCCCGCACTTTATCCAATGTGTGTGTAATAAACTTCTGCCCTCCGAATCCCGGATTTACACTCATCAACAAAACCATATCCACATCACGGATAATGTCTGTCAACATGGCAACAGGAGTAGAAGGATTGAGCGTTACAGCTGCTTTCATGCCCGCATCCTTTATCTGTTGCACTACCCTGTGCAAGTGTATGCATGCTTCATAATGCACATTCATCATCATAGTGCCCAAGTCTTTTACTTCCTTTATAAACTTCTCAGGGTTGACAATCATCAAATGTACATCCAAAGGTTTTTCTGTCAGTTCCGCTACATATTTCAATACGGGAAACCCAAAAGAAATATTAGGAACAAACACACCGTCCATCACGTCAATATGCAACCAATCGGCTTCACTGCGATTGATTTGCTGTATGTCTGCCTGCAAGTTAGCAAAATTGGCAGACAGTAAAGAAGGAGATATTAGAGGTTTAGCCATAATTCACTGTTCTTATTTCTTAGCATATAGGTTACAAAAGTAGTACAAAAAAATAGTTTATTTGCGAATACTCGGTAAAATTGCAAACAGAAGTCATTTATTTCAAAGTAAACCGCACTCCCAATTGAATATTAAAATTAAAAGGATGCTCTTTGCGAATAGTCTGCCATTGACTACCATCATCAAAATAATAAACCACACCGGGTTCGGCGTAAATACCGACTTTCTCTGTAATCTTGAACTGTGCACCGGCAGCAGCCGACAACGACCATTGCAATGGCTTCACATTTATCTTTTCATCTGTTGCATCTTTGTCTTGCTTATTCACAATGCCCACCTTATGCATCGTGCCCGAAACACACTTTTCGACCATTCCCCCTGCCGAAGCATAGATTTCAAAACGTTTATTACTCCACAAACGACGATCTACCTTCAAAGGAATTCCGACATAATGCAAGCGTTGCTCTTCTTCAAAATAAGAATCCTGAGAACCTGAACGTAAATCAGTGGAAAGCAACGTATAGGTTACTCCCGTCTCGATACCCCATTTCTCATTCAACTCAAAACGGAGAGACGCGCCGAATGTGACAGGCATGTGATGTTCCACCTTCGTATTATTATCCTCATTCAGATTAGCAAAATAAATAGGCTCGTTCAGTTCATTCCTTGCCTCCAAAGAAGCATAAGGTGAATTTTTCTTCGGTTCTTTATTCAATGGAGCCAGACTTCCATATCCCGAATAATTCATATTGGAAGAAAAAGGAACGTTACCGGTAGAAACACCAACCGACCACTTCCTGTCTTTTGTCTTCCGGGGGGTGGCGTATGCATAATAATTATTACGCCGGGCAGTTCTTGCAGCCGGTTTCTGCACAGGTTCTCCACTCTTCACCTGTTCCGTGTCTTTGCTCTTTTTATCCGTCTTATCTGTTTCCTCCATCGGCTTCTCTTCTGCTGTTTTTTCTGTCATCACCTCATTATAAAATGCAGATACAGCTTTCTGCATAACAGCTTCCACATTGTTCACTTTCTTTTTTACTGACGTAATTTCGGGAGCGATATGTGCCACTGACGGATGGGTAGGAATTATCTCATTCATATCCGCCGAAGGAGAAAGAGATGCTATTTCAACAGATTTTCTTTCTACATATTCTGCCGAAGGAGAATGCCAGAACCATACGGTCACTGTCGATATGACCACCAGCAAGGCAATTGCTGCTACTGCCTGCCAGCGACGCCACAACGGAATAATTTTGGGAGTACTATTAAGCTCCTTCTCCAACTGATTCCAAAGATCAGCAGGAGCCGGTTCGGAATAGTCCTCCATCCGATGGCGTAAATTCTTTATCCATTTATCTTTCTCTTCCATTCCTATATCCTCTTTCTATAATCATTAATCTTCTTTATAAGTAAACTTTTGGCACGATATAATTGCGATGAAGAGGTATGCTCGGTGATTCCTAACATCTGAGCTATTTCCTTGTGTCCTTTCTCTTCAAATACATATAGATTAAAAACGGTGCGATAGCCTTCCGGCAATTCTTTTATAAACTGCATCAATACAGACTGAGGAATCTGTTCCATCGTATCATCATCTCCATCCACCATATCCGGCAATTCTTCCACTACTATTTCCTGATTGGCTGAAGACTGTTTGCGCAAATAACCCAAAGCTTCATTTACCATCACACGCGCAAGCCATGCTTTGAGTGACCCTTCTCCTTTGTAAGTAAACTTGTCGAAAGAACGAAAGATATTCAAAAAGCCATCATGCAAAACATCTTGTGCCGTCTCTCTGTCACCAATATAACGAATACAGATAGCCATCAATTGTCCGGCATAACGCTCATACAACTGCTTGCGGGCAAGGTTATCTCCCTTGCCGCATCGTTCGGCCAACTCTGCTTCATTCATTGTTTGTGACACTATTTTATTCTATAAATGATGAGATTGCAAAAATACTGCATTAACGAAGCAGATTTTTTTTGCTTAAGCAGATTTAACACTTTTAGAAGCAGTAAACATCCTGTCTGTACATTTACGTCATAGAAACATTCAAAAAGAGATAATGAAATGAAGCATATAAAGAATATAGTACTCCTACTCTTTCTGTCGGTCGTGACCTGCATGACGCAAGCATGCAGTCACGATGAAGACATAGATGACCTCCAAAGCAGTATGGATAATTATAATGCAGACATGGCCATCATTGTCAATCCCATTACGCTATCGGGGGCTACTTTGATAGATACTGACTTAAACGGATATACTTATATAGCCAACCCGCAAATCTTGTCTGACAATAAAATAAACCAAAAAGGGCAACGCATATTTTATACTTACACTGCCATTCCTCAGAGTACAGGTGCTGACAGTATTCCTTATATCACTATTATGCAAGTGAATAAAGTGCTGACCAAAGAACCTGTCTTCGTGGAAGACAATGATGCAAAAGACTATGGCACAGACCCGATTGAGATTAGCGGGCAAAGTATAAGCAAAGCGCATCTCAACTTACGCTACACCTTTTTAAACGGAGGGAACCATCTTATACCACATTCTATCAGCTTACTCATAGCGAAAGATGCCCAGCCGGACGCACGCGGATATTTAAGTGCCGAGTTGCGTCATGATGCGGCCGATGACCTGCAACTCAATGCCAACAGTGGTTATGTCTCATTTACATTGGAAAATATGCCGGGATTTAAAGAAGGTACATTGAAAGGATTTAAGATAAAAACAAAAACGATTAAAAATGAAACCGATATCGTAGAAGTCACGATGAACAATAACAGAAAAAGCATGAATTTCAATATCTAAACCATAACTCAACCCAAAAACTAAACGACCGTTATAATATAATGTCTCATTTATTATAACGAAAGGCGCAGGACGGCATTCACCGGCTGCGCCTTTTTACTTTGTACCTGTTCTTTGTGTGATTACTCTACACGGTTATCATTAGCTGTCCTATAACCTCTCAAGAAATCCGCAACATGCATACGTTTCTTTCCTGCCAGCTGCAAAGACAATATATTAATGAAACCATCTTTTACCGCTATCCGGAAGTCAGTCTTTAAATCTGTACGAATCTCCCCTATCTGCATATCATGCTGACAGAAGATTTTCTCAGCTTCATAAATCTTCATCATCTGCTTACCGGCTCCCCCCATATACAATTCTGTCCATGCAGCCGGATAGGGAGATAAGCCGCGAATAAAATCATAAATCTGTTTCACTCCCTGATTCCAGTCAATACGACACGTTTCCTTAAAAATCTTAGGAGCCGGACGCAATTCTGCTTCCGACTGAATCAGTTTTTCCTGCGGAACAGGCTTCACCGTACCGGCCAAAATAGCATCTACCGTTTCAAGCACCAACTCTCCTCCCAACATCATCAGTTTATCGTGCACAATTCCCACATTGTCTGTATCGGCAATAGGCACACGCACCTGCTGTATGATTTCTCCGGTATCAATTTCATGCTTCAAGAAGAAGGTGGTGATACCCGTTTCTGTATCTCCATTGATGACCGCCCAATTAATGGGGGCTGCTCCTCTGTACTGAGGCAACAAAGAGGCATGAAGATTGAACGTTCCCAGGCGAGGCATATTCCAAACCACTTCGGGTAACATTCGAAATGCCACCACAATCTGTAAATCCGCCTGCAAAGAACGAAGCTCTTCAACAAAAGATTCATCTTTCAATCTTTCCGGTTGAAGCACGCGCAATCCCTGCGACACAGCATACTGCTTTACAGGACTGGGCTGCAACACACTTCCATGACGCCCCATCGGTTTGTCGGGCATCGTTATCACACCTACTACATTATAACCTCCTTCAACCAGACATTTGAGACTCTCTACCGCAAAATCAGGAGTACCCATATATACAATTCTCAAATCTTTCTTTTCCATACTTATAACTATTAATCTGCTGAAAAATCTACCAATACCTGACGGTATGAGTTGAATATCTTCGACTTGGAAACAAATCCCTTATATTTGCCGAGCTCATCTATCACAGGAAGATTCCAAGCTTTCGTATCATCAAACTTCCTCATAACCTCTTCCATCGAATCGTTGACATAAATTCTGGCGGCAGGCGACACCATAAACTTTTCCACTTTGAAACGATGATACAGCTCCTGACGGAACATAATGTTCCTGATATCGTCCAATGCCACAATGCCCAGTAACTCTCCATTCACATCCACAACAGGAAATAAATTACGTTTTGCCTGGGAAATGACTTTTACCATTTCGCCCAAATCCATATCGGGACGAACTTTCTCAAAGTCGGTTTCCACCACGCTTTCGATATTCATCAAGGTCAATACCGCCTTGTCCTTATGATGAGTCAACAATTCTCCTTTTTTAGCCAAGCGCATGGAGTAAATGCTATGCGGTTCAAACACCATGATAGTGAGGTAAGAGCTGACAGACACCATCATCAAAGGCAAAAACAAGTCATAGCCTCCGGTCAGTTCCGCAATAAGGAAGATACCTGTCAAAGGTGCATGCATCACCCCCGACATCAATCCCGCCATTCCCAATAAGGCGAAATTCTTTTCAGGAATATACGGACCGAGATGAAATTCGTTACAGAAATGGGCAAAGATAAATCCGGTGATACACCCTAAAAACAAACTGGGTGCAAAGATACCGCCACAACCGCCACCGCCATTGGTGGCACTGGATGCAAAGACCTTAAATAACACAATCAATGCCAGATAAACAAGCAGCAAACCGCCATATCCATAGAAGATAGAGTTGTTCATCACCGTATCCCAATCCTGATTGGATACCCCATTGAGCAATAAATTTATCGTATCGTACCCTTCACCGTAAAGAGGCGGAAAGAGGAAAATCAAAACACTCAGCATGATGCCGCCAATGGTCAACTTCACATACGGATTATTATAACGACGAAATACATTTTCTACAGAATTCATAGCACGGGTAAAATACAAAGAGACCAATCCGCAAGCAATCCCCAACAAGATAGCCGATGGGATACGCTCCATCAAAAACGGCTCATCCATATGAAATTTGAACATAGCCTCCGAACCGGTGAGAATATAAGAAACCGTAGCAGCCGTCACACACGACACCAGCAATGGCAAAAGAGAAGCCATCGTCAGGTCTATCATCAAAACTTCCAAAGTAAATACCAATCCGGCAATAGGAGCTTTGAAAATACCTGCCACTGCTCCCGCTGCACCACATCCCACCAAAAGCATCAGCGTCTTATGTTCCATCTTAAAGGCACTGCCCAAATTAGAACCGATAGCAGAACCGGTCAGCACGATAGGCGCCTCAGCTCCCACCGAACCACCAAAACCGATAGTAATGGCACTCGCAATCACCGATGACCAGGTATTATGCCGTTTGATACGGCTCTGACGCCGCGAAATAGCATAAAGAATCTTTGTCACACCATGACTGATATCATCCTTCACAATATGACGTATGAATAAGCCTGTCAAAAAGATACCCACCACAGGATACACCAAATATAACCAGTTCACCCCTGTTGAGTCAAAATTCTCCGTCAGGAATTCCTTAATCCATTCTACCAAAAACTTCAGGAACCATGCTGCCAGTGCAGTAAAAATACCTACCAGAAAGCTCAGTATCAGAATGAAATGTTTTTCCTTTATCCTTTTTTCGCGCCACAGAATAAAGCGCTGCAATAAGCTCTTCTTATCTTCTATTAAAGCATCCATTCTCTCTTTCTTATTCTCTTATAATCTTCACTTCTCCTCCTTTACCCAACTTAATAATACCGGAAGGTTTCGGATGTCCGACTTCATCTTGCCTATAACCGACAATATAGTCTACCGCTTGTTTTATTTCCTCGCTTATTTCACTGAAATTAGCAGGTGAAGGCTGACCGCTGATGTTTGCGGAAGTAGATACGATTGCTTTGCGAAAACGGAAACAAAGCTCTTTTGAGAATGCCTCACCTGTTACACGAATGCCAACGCTGCCATCTTCCGCCAACAGATTTTCGGCCAAATTACGAGCACCGTCATAGATAATAGTCAGCGGTTTGGTAGCATAATCTATCAAATCCCACGCAACTGCCGGTACATCCCGTACATAAAAATCGACTTTCACCGAACTGTCTACCAGTACCAGCATTGCCTTGCTGTCTGCTCGTTTCTTGATATCATACACACGCTTCACAGCTTCTGCATTGGTTGCATCGCAACCTATTCCCCAGATGGTATCCGTAGGATAAAGAATTATCCCGCCTTTCTGCATTACCTCACAGGCTTTCTTCACGTCTTGTCTAATCGCTTCGTTCATATCGATTTTATTGTTTGAGTTTTCAATTCTACAAATTGCAAATGTAGTAATTTTCCCATTGATTATGACTACTAAAACTAAAAAAGATGCCTAAACAATTACTTCGAACTGTTTAGACATCTTCCCTAAAGTATTTAAAAAGTATATTCAGAACAATGTATTCGTTCCTTCTATCAAATTGCCCATTGCCCATGCAGCACGGATATTCAAATCACGGTCTAGAACCAACAAATCGGCATCTTTGTCTTTTTGCAATGTTCCCTTTCTATCATCTACTCCCATGATGCGTGCCGGTGTTTCCGAAACCATATTGATGGCATCACCCAAAGGAATGCCTGCTTTGACCATCGTACGTACCAATACATCCATTGTAGCAATACTTCCGGCAAGCGAAGAACGGTCTGCCATCTTGCATACACCATCCTCAATAATCACATTCGGGTCAGTTATTTCAACTCCTTCGGCAGCAGCATAAGCCAGCGCATCGGTTACCAGGCAGGTATGGCTCACTCCTTTCAGCTTATAAGCCAACCGCAAGATAGTAGATGGTAAATGAATTCCGTCAGCAATAAGTTCGATAGTCATTCCATCTGTCAGATAGACACTTTCCACCGTTCCTTCATACTTATATTCACGGCGTTTATGAAATCCCGGCATTGCATTGTAAAAATGAGCCGCATGAGTATATCCGGCTTCATAAGCAGCTTTGATACCGTCATATTCGGCTTCGGTATGAGAAATGGCAGCCACTATCCCTTTGGATCTCAGGTAGCCGGCAAATTCCAAAGCACCCGGCAACTCAGGAGATGAATCCCAGCGCTTGATACAATTTGTTTCATCCAACAATGAAGTATATTCTTCTTTATCCGGATTTTTCACCTTACCGGCAAACTGCCCACCTGCCATCTTAGGATTCAGGTAAGGTCCTTCCACATGAAGTCCCAATACCGGACTGTCTTTTTCTTTCATCAGTTTTTCGCATATACTTACAGCTTTACGAATCTCTGAAAAAGGAGAAGATGACAATGTCGGGAAAATACTGGTGGCACCGTGTCTCTGATGTGCTTTGACAGCTGTGCGGAATGCCTCTTCCGTACACTCTGTAAAATCATGACCACCGCCCCCATGAGCGTGCATACATACAAATCCGGGGACAATATACATGCCTTTGGCATCAATCAGATTGGCGCCAATCAGCGCTAAATCACAGTTGGTAACTTCCAGTATTTTATTATCCCGCATCAACACCGAACCTTCGTCCAGCCAACCCTGCGGGGTAAATATCTTACCATTGATAATTTGAGTTAACATGATATGTAAGTATTAGAATGTTTATTGACCTGCAAAATAAAACATTTTATTTTATTCCTCTTTATAAAATTGAGATTTCTTTCTACTTTTTCCATAAATGTATGGCATCAATCTCCTGAATAATACAAATAAAACAGGAAGGGAAAGCCGATGCTTTCCCTTCCCACACTTTAACCAAACGTGTATTCTTCCCCTTTTCAGCCTCTTTACAAGTAAAAAGAAGACAGAAAAACATGAAGAGAAGTAATGATGAGCTTACATGCTTCACTTTGTGGTTATTCAATTCTGAATAAGCCACTTAAATACGTACCTCGCGGTGTCGTTATAGTTATAATATAAGTACCTTTTGAGTAACCACTTATATTAAAAACCTCCGGAGCGGAATCAATAAATGAAATAGTACGTTCTTCCATTTCCTGATTATTTTCTTCTGATGCAATCGTCACCGTGGCATCGGAAAGGTCCACATAAAAAGTAATGACAACTTGTGTATCTTGAAGATAAGCCTCTATCGGCAGAGAAGCAGATCTGGCATCGTCCATAATAAAACTTCCCTCAAAATCAATTTCCTTTTCAGGAACTGTTTGCGCAAACATAGGTGCAAAAGACAAGATAAAAAAGATAGTTATCAATACGTTTTTCATAACAAATGTTTTTATTACATTGCGAATTTAGAAAGAGCCCCACAATAATCCAAACAATCGTCCAACTGATTTGCGACATTTACTTTCACTGATTATCAGCATTATATTTCAATGCAGCACTCTTTTTTGCGACAAAACCTGAATAAAACACCTATCTTCTTTTCTTAAAATCTGCAATATAAGCAGCGAAATCATCTTTACTACCTTTGGGAAACCCGAATTTCTCACATATACGATAAATCCATCGTTCTTCCGAACGCAATTGTATCTTTAATAATTCAGAGATTTCATCATCGGAAAAATCCAAAGCTTTCAAATAACACACATCCCTTTCCCGCCCGGTCAACTGATACTTTTCCAGCAAACGGCCGGCAAAATCATCATAAACCAAATCCAACCAAATATGCAATTTCTCCCTATCCACTGCCGGATTATAGGAAGCCTGTTCTTTAGACTTCAGTTTCATTATCATTTCCAAAGCTTCAATATACTCCAACGGAATATCCTTATCTTTCGATTTGCAAATGATTTCCAACCGACGAATACTAATATCTTTTTGCTCTTTTTCCGCTTCCAATTGAGTGATCTGCATCTGCAATTTTTCTTTTTCCTCATTGTGCATCGTTTCATCCTCCGCTATCTTAGTTTGACAGGCATCAATCTTTTCTTGCAGCTCCACTTTTTCCTGTTTGCTTTTCAATAATAACTTTTCTTTTTTCTTTCTATTTATAGACAACACCAAATAATGTATTCCAATCAGAGCAACAATTATAACGGTCGATATTATAATAGTAAGATACCAATGATTATGTATCTCTACATTCTTATTCAATAATACTACTTGATCATATTTCTTTTGTATTTCCAAATATTCAGACCGATTTATTTGAGAACGCAAAGTATCCGACAATAATACATAATGCGATAAATAGGTAACAGCATCTTCGTATTCCTTTCTTGCCACATTTTCCTCATACAAGAAATAATAAATGCGAGCCTTTACTGCCGGCTCCGATGTTTTTAACGCATACTGACACAAGCTATCAACTTCCCCGTCACGTCCTGTCCGACTATATAAATTGGCTAATAAAAGCATAGCTCTATATGATACGTCTCCCGACGCATTATCTAACGCCTTACGCACATACTTCTCAGCTTCCGCCCATTCTTTTTCCTTACTTTTATAGATTCCATAATTATAATATATTTTTGTCTGAAGCATAGAATCGACCAAAGGTACCATATCCAATAATTGAGAATAATACAAATCAGCATCATCTCTATTTCCCCAATAATATGATATATTAGCAAGATTCATTATACTGCTTACTTTCCATGACAATACCTGCTTTGGAACAATGTTAACCGCTACAGACTTCTTAAAATAATCGATTGATAAAGCATAGTTTCTATTCTTTTGATTCAAATACCCCAATCCCATGTAAATTAATGTCACAATCCTATTATCTTTTATTCTTGGAATATAACTTTCCGCTTCTTTATAGACCAACATAGCCTCTTCATCTTTACCCATATCTTTTAATACTCCTCCTTTATATAATAATGAGGCCGTTCTTTTTTCCACATCTTTATCCTGATAATACCCGACAGCGATATTAATCAATGAATCCGAAGTAGCGACAATATTGGAACGATATTGCGCTTGTGTCAACAACAATGCATAATCTGCCAGCTCTTTTCCCTCCAAATCTTCCGGCATAACGATAGACTCCAATACTTTTAAAGCAGAATCCGGTTCATCCCACATTCGTTTTTCTGCCATATCCAATGCATATCTTGCCTCTTTATGACCACAAGATGCACAAAAACACAGGACGAACAACAACATAATAAGAACTATACGACATAACAACTTGCCGCTCTTCTCTACCATATACATAACTTTTGTTTTTTTATAATAAGCTTAAACGCATACAATATTACAACTACCCGATAATACCACCAAATAATTTCATACTAATCTTCTTTCCGATTCGTTGTGCCACACGGACGTATGCATAACTCCATACATACGTATGTATAGCCCTACACATACGTATGTGTAGCCCCATGCGAACGTATGTATAGTTCCGTGCAGACGTATGTGTTTGAAAATGGGTAAAATTTATTAACACTAAATATAAGAAGAAGGCATTACGTCTCTTATTCTACAATAAGTAATGAATTGCAATAACCATACAATGTTATTTTTATTTCTTCATTTTATTCAGACTTCATTCTTTTTTTCTGTTTCTTCAAAGAGAATATAGGCAAAAACATGAAAATGCCCAATATAGAAGCAATCAATCCTCCAATCGTTCCGGCTGCTAACGGAAACCAAAAGGCCTCTTTTCCCTGACCTATCATGAAAGGAATAAATCCCAAAATAGTAGATACAACAGTCAGGAAAATAGGAATAATCTTTGAATTCCATGCTTTAGTATACGCTTGCACGTCCGAAAGCAGCGGATAACGTTTGCGGATGGAGTTATACTCATTCAATATATAAATACTTGCATTCACCGTTATACCGCATAACAATACGAAAGATGCAAAACCACCCTGGTCGAAGTTTAAGCCAAAAAGATAGAAAGTCAAGAACACACCAATATACGAAATAGGAATCACAAAAATAATAGCCAACGGTTGTTTGAGCGAATTAAACAAAATGCCGGTGGTAAAGAAAATGATTGCAATCACAATCAAGAGCAATGCATATTGTGCATTATCCTTCTTCCCCCATGACCACCGTTCCTGCTCATCCTCTGCCGTATATCCCATCGGCAATATCTTATTAAAGGCTTCCAAATCCTTCTTCAACAACTTTCTTCCCTGCTCGGAAGAACCTATATACTCATATTGCAGACACAAACGATACTGCTGATTTTCTTTTGCCACCTTCTGCGGAGACTGTCCTTTCTCTACCGTTGCAAAATCAGCTAATTTATAAGAGTGTCCGTTTATCATCAAAGGAACATTTACCAGCCCCCACACATCATATTGCTGCCCTTGCATGGAAGACAGCTTCAACCATTCAGCCTGATTTTCAAACAAAACACTTCCGCAATAAATATCACGCCCGAACACAGGTCCCAAAGCATTGAATAACTGTGTAGCCGTAATATTCTCCTTGGCCATCCTTTCCCTGTTCAAGTCAAGGTAGAATTCGCTGTAATCATCCTTCCACCATGAGAATTCAGAATTGATAATCACCTCTTTTATTCGACGATGCTCCAAAAGTTTCTCTTTCAAACGGTCTCCCCAATAAGCCAACTCATCATAATTATAACCATACATCTTCACCCGGAAACTTCCGGCACTCTCGCGCACATCATTGTTAAAGCCCTGGTCTTGCAAACCATATACTCCCCAGCTTCCTCCTCCCAGCGTCAAAGCTTTACTGATAATATTAGACTTCAATGTATAAGGGAAGCCACTGTGTTCCACTTCTTTCGTAAAGTAAATCTGTAAGTTTGCCTGCCGTGCGCTATATATAGCTGTCTGGAACTGCCTGATTTCCTTAAAATCGCTCAAGTAAGTTTCCATCTTCTTGACCAATGCATTCATTTGCTCCAATGTACTTCCGTTAGGCAGATTGGCATTTACATACAATACCACTTCTCCCTCGTCACGATTAAAGTAACTGCCTTCGTATACTTTCTCGACAAACAGACGCAAACTGCCTCCCAATGCCTTGTCGACTATCGGTTTTACTTTCTCTTTATAAGTGGAGTTGCCGAATACCTTATTATAATATTCCGCAAATGTCCCCTCCCCTTCCATCTTATCGGGCAACATAAAGACAGGCAGGCCAAAGCCCAATACCAATAAAATACAGGCCGGCACCCTAAAGCGGCACAAGTAATAAATAAATCCCTGATAGAAGCGAGTAAAATAAACCGCAAAACGCTTCATCCAAGTGCGCCTGTGCTTCTTCGTCTTTTTCTTCTCCAACTTAATCTTATCAATCATGGAAGGAACAAAGAACAAGGCTACAAACAATGAAACAGCCAGATTTATAATTACCACAGCCGCAAAATCCTGCAAGTTCAACCGAATCTTTTCATCAAGGAAGAAAATAATAACCAATGCTCCGATGGTAGTTAAAGTAGCAGCCAGCACAGAGACAAATGCTTTCAGATTCCTACGATGCAAAATATGATCGGTCATGACAATAGTATTGTCTATCACCAAGTTGAGAGAAATGGTAATACCGGCCAAAGAATAAAGCTGCATTTCCAGTCCGAAGATATAATAGAAAATAGCAGCTACGGCTATGTTGATAGTCAAGCTGGTTACTATCAGAAACAGATAACGCAAATTGCGGGTAATCAATGCAACAAACAGCAATAAAATCAGCACAGTCAGTCCGGTACGGAAATAAATTTTATCCAATTCCTTTTGAATATACTCCGTGGCATCATAACCGATATGTACCTCATATCCGGCCGGCATCTTTGCCTGCAATTCCGCCATACGGTCTTTTACCTGACGGCTCAGTTCCAGCTGATTTGCCGTTTCCTCAGCCGTAATATAAAGATAGATAGAATTCAGTCCGTTGATGCGGTAATAGCTCTGTGGCTGTTCTTCCACATGCTTTACTTTTATCAACTTATCCAATGTGACCACCGTTCCATCTCCTGTCTCCAGTTTGATGGCATCGGGCTCAAACTCCGTTTCCTTGCCTGTAGCAGTGCGCACCACCCGAATCCAGTCCTTATCATCCGGTCCCTTCTCTATAGAACAAATACCCAGAAATTCTTTCTCGTAATGGCGGTTGATGGCAACCTGCACGTCTCCCAGTGTTATTCCCAAGCGAGACAACTGTTCACTGTCATATTCCAATTGCCACTCCATCGGAGTAGCCCCATTCAATTCTACTTTATATACACCCGCCAATTGTCCCAGCACCGGTTTTATGTTCTCTTCGGCATAGTTTTGAATCAAGATAGGGTTAGAGGGCGCATTGAGAGTATATGTCATAAATGGCCTCGATGCTTTATCATCCGAACGGCGGGTACTAATCTGAGGATAGCTGACTCCGTCAGGCAACTGCGCCCACGTTTGGCGGATAATGGTTGACACTTCAAAACGGGCAGCATCAATATCCGCATGCTTATCCAGTTCCAGCGTTATACTTCCTCCTCCATTATCAGAAGTAGATATTACATTTTTTATTCCGTTTACCCTTGCCAGCATCGATTCCAGTTTGCTGGTCACCTCAGCCTCTATCACCCGCGATGAATTACCCGGCATTCTAAATGAAATAGTGAGCCCCGGCAAAACACGCGACGGTGCCAGTTTGACCGGCAATAACGGAACCAAAGCCAAACCTATCAACGCCAAACAGACAAAAGTGACTATCAGCGTAAACGAAGATAAAGTACGAGAGTTGCTCATCGATACATACCTACATTAAAATCAAACTTATCAGATAATGAAAATCCCGAAGCAAAGTCGTGCAATGTCAGTTTCCGTATCTTATAATAATTCAACCAATAATTCTGTAAAGCCGAAATATAATTCTTCTGTGCTTCTTGTTGGCGATTTAATGAAAGAGTCAGACTGTTTACATCCGCTTTGCCGATAATGAATCGTTGGCGTGTCTGTTCATACGCCATCACCGCCAAGTCCAATGCTTCTTCGGCACTGGCAATCAGGCGCTGCTGGATATTGAAATCACTTACGGTCATTATCACCTCTTCTTCCACACTAAGCTCTTCCTGACGTGCGGCAATCTTTACCACATTCAGGTTATTCTTTGCCATATTGTATTTTCCTTTTCTTACTCCCCAGTCCACCAATGGAATAGAAACACTCACCGACACCAAATCCTGTTGCAAAGGGTGGCGGTAGGCATCTCCGAACTTATCTGCTACCTGATTGAATCCGACACTGGCATTCAGGCTGGCATTAAAACGAGATTCCACCTTGGTCTTATTCACATTCTGTTCTGCTTCCAAAATATTCTGGCGTTGCTCCAAGAAAGACGGATTGTTCTCTTTTGCTTTAGCCAGAGCCACATCTACCGGAATCTCCATGGCAGCGGGGCGACCGGGTAAAGACAATTCGATAGTCGTATTCTTATCCAGATTCAGAAAAGAAGCCAATGAGAACATAGCACGTTTCAGCGCTATCTGTGCATTTTCCAAAGTGTTATGCGCATTCACTTTATCCAATTCAAGGGTCAATAAATCCGCACGTGAAATGGCTGCTATTTTATGGCGTTGCAGTCCGATACTATACAAGGTATCACTGGAAGACACATTCTCTTTAGCCAATTGATAGTCGGCTTGAGCCATTGCCAATGCAAAGAAGTAAGTGACAGCCTCCTCTGACACGGTCTCCGTATTATAAATGAATTGTTTCTTTACCTTTTCATATTTCAGCGGTTCAATCTTACGGTCCCAACGAAATGCATTATACCCCAACAAGCTCTGCTGATAGCCCACCCGGATAGGCACACTGGAATATTGGGTAGATTTCGTATCACCGAAGTTGCGCATAAAGTCAAGTTGCGAATCTATATAGAAAGTACCGCCTGTCCAATCCAGATTCTGCCTGATGCTCAGTCCGCCACCGGCACTGAACATCTGCTGTTCACGATATACGTCCATATCCTCATTAGAGTCATAACGCTGAGTGATATACCGGTAATACTTTGCCGGAGTCAGGTCGAGTGTCAAACTGGGAAGGCGATTCGCTTTATAGGTTCTGAATTCCCAATAACCCGATAAATACATATTTTGATATCTGAATGCCGACAACGAACTGTCATTCGCAATCTCTATCGTATGCTGCAAATCCAATTTCACCGTCTGCTGTGCCTTTACGCCAACCGATAAAAGACAGCCTATGATCCATATACTAACGTACTTCATTTTTATCATGTTTTCTATAAATAAACCAATATATCAAAGGAATAATGAACAAACTGACCAATGTTCCCACTACCATCGAGCCAATCATGGCAATAGACAATGGCTTTTGCAATTCCGATCCCATATCCGAAGTAAACAACAATGGCACCATTGCAAAAATAGTAGTCAACGACGTCATGATAATAGCTCTCAAACGTCTCTTACCGGCAATATGGATAGCCTCAACCAAAGGTATTCCGGTTTTACGCAACTCGTTAATAGTATCCAGTTTCAGAATAGAGTCATTCACCACAATACCGCAAGTTACAATAATACCGATAGCCGACATCAAATTCAGCGTATGTCCAAACACCCATAAGGTAATCAATGCAAAAGCTGTATCTACCGGTATCTCCAACAGCACGATGAGCGGCTGCAAGAAACTCTCGAACTGTGCACACAAGATAAAGTACATCAACAAGAGCGACACAAACAGAATAACAGTCAGTTCTCCCATCATCTTTTCATTCGAAAAGAAACTGCCTGAGAAATCCACTTCCCACTCATTCTTTTCTTTAACCGTCTCCTTCACTTCCTTCATAAGTCGTGTAGGGTTTTCAACATCATAAAAACTCAACGGAATATACTCTCCGTTCTTACCGGCCGTAATACTCTTCAAATCCTCAGCCGGAACAATCGATACCAGCTCACTCAGCGGAATATAATTCACCTGTCTGTTCTTATCAGGCTGAGTTTGAACCAAAGTTTCATTCAGAATACGGTTCACGCTTTTTTCTTCTCCGGCAATGCCGATAGGCAAATATTGCTGGTAAGAACGCAAGGTAGACACTTTGTTTTCTTTAAAAGCAGTGCGCAACACCCTGGTCAGTTCCTCGTAAGCAATGTTATACAACAGCAACTTTTCCCGGTTCACCACCAAATTCAACTGATTACGGAAAGCAATACCCGTCGGAGTCATTCCCGTTGCCTGAATAACGTTCTTTTCCAACTGCTGTAATTGCTCGGCTTCGGGAGCTTTTGATTTATTGGCAGCATGAAGCTCTGCCACGATATCTGCCTCCCCTGTCACAAACAACTTCTCAAAAATAGTTTCGGGAGGAGAAAAAGATATCACAGCCAAAGGATATTTCTCTTCCACTTCCTTCGTCAACAAATCCTGCAATGGAAGTATCTCTGTGGGTGTCCCGGTCTTAAAATAAAGTTCCGCTTCGGTTGAAGACAACTCACTTCCTCCATTCAATATGTAATCCTGCATACCCACATAAGCCGTATGTTCAGTCACCTTATCATCTGTCAGTTTCATCAGCTCATCCACCCGCCGATTATTCTCGTCCACGTGAATATTTTCATTCCATTCGATACGCATTATCAGTTCGTTCTGGTCTATCTCCGGCATCCTTTCCTTTTCCATAAAATAAAAGAAGAACACACAAACAGGCAAAGTGGCCAAAGTGCCCAACAGACTAATTTTCTTATGAGAAAACACCCAATCGATACCTTTATCATAAAAACCCTCCAGCCATTCGTTTTTCAACAGATTATCAAATCTCTTGGACAAGAAGCTTTTGCTCCGTATGCCTAATCTATAGAATAACAGATAAAGCACAGGTAAAAGCATAATACCGGTGACATACGAAATCATCAATCCCACTGTGATGGAGAAAGCCTGGTCCATAAAGATAGCACCTGCAATCCCGCTCATAAATATCAACGGCAGGAAGACAGCAATGGTAGTCAGTGACGAACTCAACATCGGAGTAATCATTTCCGTAGTTCCCACAGCACATGACCGCTTCAATGAATATCCCCGCTCCCGATATTGAGAAATATTCTCCGTCACAATGATAGAGCTGTCAATCATCATACCCACAGCCAAAATCAAGCCCGACAATGAGATAACATTCAATGAAACATGGCAGAAATAGAAAAAGAAAAAAGTAATGACAATAGAGGTCACCATACTGATACCGATAACCAACGGCGAGCGGATATCTCCCAAGAACAATATGGCAACAATGAAAATAAACAAGAATCCTAAAGACAAATTCTGTTGCAAATTGGAAATGGTATAATCCAACAATTCCGTCTGGTTACGGCTTATACTGAACTCAATATCAGGATAAAGAGAAGCAAAATAATCGGTCGTTTCTTTCAACTTCTCCTTCATTTCATCCATATTCTCGTCACTCTGCTTTATGATAGCCAGAGTAACCGCTTTTTTACCTCCGGCAACGGATAGCCCGCTTTCTTTTTGTGATACGACATCCACTTTGCAAAGTTCCTTCAATTGCAAAATACGGTCTCCCTTACGGATATATATATTCTTCACATCTTCGGTGGTACGGAGCAACGTAGCAATACGGATATTATATTCATAATACCCATCCCTTACCAACATACTTCCCGGCTCCACATTATTGGAAGCCAATGCATTCTCGATATCCTCCACCGTGATACCCGTCATGGCCAGTTTATCTTTATCGGGAACTATCTGAAGTAATTTTCCGGGGACACCGGTAATATCAGCCATCGCTACCTCAGGCAACTGTTCGATGCGGCGTTTGACCACATTTTCCGCCAGTTCGCACATATCCAGAAACTGTTGCTCATTCGTGCCCTCATAAGGCCGGTCATTCTTCAGTGTCATGTTCAGATAGAAAACCGGAATATCCGTTGCACTTGCCTTTATTGCTTTAGGACGCGCCACCTCTTTGGGCAGGCTGTTCATGGCAGCATCAATCTTTTCATTGACCTCTATAAACGCCAAATCCGTATTGACACCAAACTCGAACTCCATGCGGATAACACCTGCACCGTCACGAGTCTCACTTTTTATTTCTCTCAATCCCGCCACCTGCAATAATTGTCTGCGCACCGGTGTAACGACTGTATTCTCCAACTCACGCGCCGAAGAGTTTTCTCCCGACACCTGAATGGTAATTTGGGGAATAGCGATGTCAGGCAACAAAGATACCGGCAATGAGAAATACGTCACCAGCCCGATAATAAAACAGGCAGTGAACGCCATCAGCACGGCTATAGGGCGTTGTAATAAGAACTTTACCATTTGCTAATTCTTTTCAGATTCTTCAATTCATTCAGAATGACAATTCTCAATTCTTAATTACCTTGACAGGAGCTTCATGAGCCAAATTTACATTACCGGTGACTATCACTTCCATTCCTTCCTCCAGACCGTCTGTGATGGTATACTCTTCCATATTTTCCAGCCCTGTATGCACATAATTCCACATAGCCTTACCGTCTTTCAGCGTAAATACCACCTGCTTGCCCGAACGCAGAACAACAGCCGTTTTAGGAATCACCAACTGCTCTCCTACCGAACGCTTCACACTGACTCTGACATTCATCCCGTCAAAGAGTTTATTGCCTCCATTCACCCGCGCCTTTACACGCACCATACCATTTTCATCCACCAGCGGATTGATTTCACTGATACTTCCCTGACGTACACCGGCAGCGGAAGCATAAGGAGTCACTTCCACTTTATCCCCTACCTTAATCAGAGGCAACTCACTTTCAAGCACAGTAAAATCAACTTCCATCGTACCGGCGTTAATTACCCGGCAAAAAGCTTCTGACGTTTTTGGAATGTTATGTTCTTTTTCGAAGAGATTGGCAACAACACCATCGAAAGGTGCCACCAGTGTAGCTTGTTCCACATCATATTTGGCAGACTCATATTGGGCTTTACTTTGCTCATAACCACTTTTTACTTTTGCCAATTCCAATACATCGGCCGGCACAGCTTTCAAATTATCGGGTGCATACCCCTGTCCTATCAATACATCCTGCATCTCCAGTGTGGACTGGGCCAATCCATTTTTCTGCTGTGCCAACGTATTATTCAACTTAAACAAATAAAGTTCTGCTATTTTCTGCCCTTTACGCACCACATCTCCATTTTTCACCCAAACATGGGCCACTACTTCTGCAGTGCGAAAATACAAGTCGGCATAATCCTTTGCCGTAACCTTCCCATTACTGATCAGTTCATGATTGAATACTCGTTTTTCCAGCGGCACCACCGTCACCTCATTGGGCAATGAGGGCAATACAGTTTCCACACCTTCTTTTTCCTTAGAATCTTTTTTTTCATCAGAACAAGCTGCCACTGTAGTGGCCAGCACCAGCCCATAAGCCAATATGTGTAATTTCATAGTCATGTTATTCTTGTTTAAAAGACAAATAAAAATATTATATTTGAATAAAACTCATTTTCCCTCTTCTTTTTTTGTTAAATTTTCTTTTTTAGGCATTTATACAATTCAGTACAAATAGGAATATCAAAGTAATTTCTTTATTTCCTCCCTCATTTGCCTGATGGCCGTGGATTGCACCTTCGGCTCTTTCTCCATTACCATCCTTGCGGCCTGTTCCAGTTTTTGCCGTTGATAAAACCCCGGTTCCGCATATAGCTTTGCCAACAGAAAATAAGGATAGATTCTGCCCGGCAGCCGATGGGTGGAACGAATCAGCCAATATTCCGCCTCTGCATAATTACCCGCCTCCTGCTCGTTCTTGCCTATTATGTTCAGTATCATCGGGTCGCCGCTCACCTTCAACGCCTCCTTCATAACCACATTCGATTCCTCATTTCTGTGCAGTTTGTGCAGGGCATGACCGTATTCAAACAGATAGCGGGCATTCCATTTCATGTCTTCGTATATCTCCGCATAGACTTCCGCCGCCTGTTCATAAGCCCCCGAACGGTAAAACATCTGTTTCCGGTGCCATGCCGACGAAGCCGTCTCACGCACCTCCTTCCACCGATACACCCGGTAACACCCATAGCCCGCCGACAACAATAAGAACACGGTTCCCGCCATGCAAACCAATGGGCGTCGGGAGGAAAGGGTCTTTATTGCGCACCCTGTTACCAGCAATGCCAGGGCAACGACAAACAGAAGGAACTGGAACGGATAGGAAGAAAAGGAGAACACGGCCAAAGACAGCAGTGCACCGCACAGCCCGTACTCCTTCTGCCTGTGCCCGGCATAACCGCTTCCGCCCACCACCAGCAACGCCATCAGGAGCACGGGAACTCCCCATGCCATCGCCACCTGAAGATATTCATTGAACACATATTCGGGTGACCCCGCCACCCGTTCTTCCGTCTCTGTATAATCTCCCACCGAGAAATAATCCTCCTGCGCCTGCCCATAGGCACCGGGGACACCGTCCCATCCGTATCCGCGCCACGGTTGTCCGGCTATGGCGTGCACGGACACCTTCCACATCAGCAGCCTTCCGTCTGCCGAGTCCTTCTTCATCAGGTAAACACCGGCAAGTATCCCTCCTGCAAGCAATACCAGCAGAATTGTTCCCGCTTTCGTCCGTCTCGGGTGACAACGGATGTAGGCGTGAATCCCCTTCCGGTAATGCATATATGCGATGTATGCCGACGAGACCGCCCCGGCCATCCATGCCGAGCGGCTCATTCCGGCCGGCAACACACAAATAAGGAGTACCAACACGGATAAGGCTATATAATAGATTGCCGTTTTCTTTTCCTTCCTACGCTTCAGCCATTCATACAGACAGACCGGAAGCGTCATGGCAAGGAAACCGGAGTAAGGTCCCGGATTGTAGAAAGAGCCGGTAAGGGCATAGAGCGAATGCTTGGAGACGGTAAAGCCATATACCTGTGCAAGCCCCCATACCGCTTCTACCGCACCGGCAAGGATGAAGAGCCAGGTGATTAAAACCGGTATGCCATGCAATGCCTTCTTAATAAAAGAACTGTTCTCCATGCTCCTTCAATATAAATAACTGTTCCTCACGTCCGCGGCTCAAATCACGCAACCACAACACGGCACCGGAAGGAATACGGTCATACTTCAGCCTGTCTGTCACCGCTGTCTGCCTTCCCAACGATATCCAGCCTTCTGCGCCATTCTGGTAAAACAATTCATACTCATCGCCCGGACGGATAAAATTATCATCGTTGCGGGGAACAATATGAATCCTGTCCACCCGGCATTCTTTCTTCAAATCAACGGTTATCGGTTCCCTGTTTTGTTCTTTGGACTGATAATAGGACAGGATATCCCCATCCGTCATATAGTTCCCTGTATGCCTCAAGTCCATGGCAGCCGGAATCCGGTACAGTTCCGCATCCAGTTTCAGTCCGTCTTTCCCATAAAAGGCGATTTCGGCTATCTCGGTATATCTTACTCCCGGAGGAGTGATGCGTATGTATCTGACGGGACTGTCGGGAAGTGAGTCCAGCCACACATAGTTTGTCCTGATTGTATCCTTGATGTGTGCCAACAATACCGTCTGCCGGAAGTCCGCCGAACGTGCCCCCTCTATGATACTTCCGGTCAGGGCCGCCACGTATTCCTTCATCTGGATGTGGAGGGGATACTTCCTGAAAAGTTCTGCTGTCCGGGTATGTAAAGTATCGGGGACATAGGTATGCACCTTTCCATCCTTATCCAGGCTGAAAGGGTATCCGGCAGCTGAATAAACCCCTCCTTTTGACTTCTGATACATGGGAAGAAAACGGATGCCCGGCTCCAGATTGTGGAAAGTCACTTCCTGTCCGGCACGTTCGGCCCTGTCGACAGCCGTCATTGCCCCGCATGAGAAAATACAGAGACTGACCTCTTTCACCTCGGGCGGACATTGTATCTTTACCTTTGCGCTGTTCTTGCCGAAATATTCAGCCGTCACATCTTCCAGCTGTCCCCAATACTGCTTACGGAAAACTTTTCCCTTGGGACGTCCGTCATCCGCCCCTCTTTCCGGCTCCGTCTGGGTAATCCAGAATGGGACAAACAGCCCTGTGGTATCCCTTAATATAGTCCAGGAGTGCGCCCCGCTGATATAAGGTGAAGCAATGTAGCAGTCGGTACCTACAGGGATGCCCAATGCGCGGAGGATATAGACCGTGATGTCGCATGATTCGGGACATTGCCCGGTGTGGTGGTCGAGCAGGAACAGACCGCCGCAATGCGGGAGGCTGAAGTGGGTATTCCATATAAATCCCTCTTCTTTAAACTTCTTACGGACAGCCTTTACCACCTCCAGCACATCGCTGCCGCCATACATCGAATCGACGGTTGCGGCATACCGGTCATAATAGACCCTTCTCCATGCTTCCAGAGGCTCGTTTGCAATGCGGTATGGGAGTACATATTCGCAAAAGTCATCAAATGAATAATATTTTGCCCACGGACGTTTTCCCCACACTTCAAAAGCATGGTCGATATTGTCTATCAGATAGTCGGCTGTTATGACCTCCGCATCATATACCTTGCGGGTGTCTCTATAAGAAAAATGACTCCATACCCTTTTCACCGAATCCAGCCACGGGCCTTCGCGATATACCGTAGCCATCCATCTCAGGCTCTTCAGGGAATCAATCCGGGGGTCGGCATAAAAGTAGCAGTTCTCCATGTGCTCTATCAGGTAACAGGCCGCCTTGTATTTCAGCTCGTCGCCGGCATAGTGCTCCAGCACTTTCTCCAGTTCGGCCCTGTTCTTACCGGCGCGTTCCAGAGTGCCCTCCATGCCGTTCCTCCGGCTGCAGGCCATCACCAGCGACAGGCACACCACCCATAAACCAAGAAAAAGTATCCTTTTATTCATTTCACTCTATCTTTTTAAATACCCTGTCCCAGCGGATATGTCCGTCGGCAGGGTCTTTCGATTTCCATATTCTTGTTGCTTTTCCCACTATGTAGCTTTCGGGCAGCAGTCCCCAATACCGCGAATCGCGGGAGTTCTCCATGTTGTCGCCCGATACAAAGTAATAGTTTTCCCTAAACCGGTATTCCCTTATCAGGCTGTCGCCCAAGTAAACAAGTTTATCCCTCAATGAAAGTTTCTTTTTTTGTTCATACCTTATGATATGTTGATAAAATAATATTGAAATGCTATCCAATGATACCACCTGCCCTTTTGCCGGGACAGGCAATGGACCGAATTCCTTTATCGTCCATCCCAACCGTTTGCTCCACGGAAAACTCTCCATAACCACTCCCCGTGAATCGTTTTCCGTCAGGGCGGAGATGCGTCTTTGGGCGGCCATATTTCCTAATTCTTCCCCTGTTCCGCGTATCCTATAGAATCCATTCCTTATTTCCAGCGTATCTCCCGGCAGGGCGATACAGCGTTTTACATAATACAGCATGACATCCATCGCCAGGGAGTCTTTCTTGGCAGGATAAGGGAAATTGAAGACCAGCACATCATTGCGCTTAATCTTTCCGACTCCCGGCAACCGGTGAATCTTCACCTCCTTGTCTTCCAGTGCATCCCAGATATTGAAGATGCGGGCTCCCATTATCCATTTGTTCACCAATACATTATCGCCTGCCTGTAAAGCGGGATACATGGAGTCGGAAGGAATATGGAAGGTAGTGAAAGTGGTGACCTGAAACGATATAAAGACTATAATCAGAATACAAATACTGAATAATACGGTTAACAGTCTGTCTGCTATCCGTCCTATTTTTTTTCTAATCAAATCTTTGTACTCCATCTTATAGTTTCAAAATATATAAGTTATCATCATCGGTGTATTTCTTCAGATAGAAAGTATTGTCTATTAATACTCCCATCAGGTATAAATCATCGAGCTCGATACGTCTTACAGGATTCCCATCCCAAGAGTACACATCAATATATGTTTTCTCTCCAAACTTATCAGTATCCTGATTCAGCATATAAAAATATTTTTCATCAGCATTTATATTATACATGTAGCAGGCTCCCTCTTTGATGTAATTCTCGGCAGAAGCATTCTTGTAGTTGATGACAGAGGCCGGAACCAGCCTTTTGTCGGTCGTATTGATGTTATACAGCTCTATCTGGTTGAACTTGCTGCGTCCTATGATTAGTTTGTCTCTGTATACGTGGCATACCAAGTCATAGGGAATATCTTTATTGTCGAAATATCCTTGGGCTACACTGATGCTGTCGTATGATTCTTGCGTTAAGAGATTCACCAAATGGACTCCGGTTTCTTTTGGGGCAAGTTTGTAGACGCAACACAATGTGTCATTCACCGAGCATATATATTGATAGAAATTCGGTGTGGTCTTGCCGTTCGTCGTTTTTAGATATACTACACTGTCGTTTTCGTATTTGAATTCCTTTATGGCGTAGTTATCGTATAATTTGAGCTCCTTTCCGCTGTTATGCATCATCTGTACATTCAGCGATAACTCTTCCTGCGCCCTGCCATAGGTGCCAAATGCGGTACTTTTCTTTAAATCGGTAGGAAGTATGTTGAATGCGGGAGCTGTTTTATCGCTCTTTAATAAAATCATGGAATCATAGGTTGTCATTTCTGCTATATCACACACCAGTGGGAGCGGCTGAGGCAATGGCTTTCTTTCTTCAGTCATCTCTTCCCAGTTAATTTCTGTAATTAATGAAGGCGAGTGGCTTCCTGTTTTTGGCGTGCAACCTGCAATTCCGGCGGCTATAACTAGCAGACTATATAAATATATATATTTCATTGTACAGAGTAAGCTATGAGATTTATCGCATGGCTTATTTTTTTATTTATAATTAAATTAGGCCATTCAACTCTAAATATCCGAACTGTATATCATCATTGAACGACATGATAATTCTATTGCTATTATCATCATAGCAAAAGTCTGTTATTTTCCGATTTATATCTAAAGTTTTAAGATAGTTTCCCTCGATATCGAAAACAAAGAATTTTGTAGGATAATAATCATCGGTTCGCTTGTTACCGCCTGAATATGAAGCGATAATCTTATCTTTGGCTAATGCTACTTTACTATAGTAATGAGTTGCAGTCGGATTTTCTTTCCATTCCGGTCCATAAATATTATATTTCAAATTTCCCATTATATCAGTTATTACCATTAAATCATAGCCTGTATAGCACTCCACACAGATGTTTTTAGTTTCTGAAGCAGTAAAACAAACACGTTTCTTTTCTATTTCAGGATGGTTTTCTTTTAAAGGAAGTATTTTACCTGTTTGCATATTAAGACGTGCCAACATTTGTTTGAAAGAAGAAGAACTGGTAGGGGAAATCATTCTGCCTATAGCCAGCGTATCGCTGAAAAATTGATATACATCTGGGAATATTCCTTTATCCATTTCCATTTTCACGTTTGGCATATAGAAAGGATTAGCAAACGCACTATCCACATTGTAACTGAATATTTTTTGTTTTCCATAGTCGGATATATATAAATTCTTGCGTATATTGTCTATGCCAATATTCCCAAGAATTGTAATTTCACCAGGTCCTTGTCCCAATTCTCCTATACTTTGCACGTAAGTAAAATCCTGCATGTTAAAAATATGAATAAGCTGATTTGAGGATTTATGGTCTGCAATAATCAGATGATTATCCATAGAATATAAACGTGTTGTAGAGCCTATTAAAATATCGCCAGTCTGGAATTCTTTTACTTTCTGATAACAGTTTTCTATTTTGTTACGAACTGTCTGGTGCTTTTCGGTTGTTGCATTATTAGTGCAACTAGTTATGGCTAACACAATAAATAATATGTTTGCTATTTTTCTTAACATAAGTATTTGCTTTTAGAAAGAGAAAAACAAAAATTAGAATAAGATTCTATTATCATAAATTCTACTTTTCTCCTTCGTTTTTACTTTTAGAGAATTCATTCAATCAAGCTGTTCGGCTATTAATTCCTCTTTTTATAGATTTGCTTCTCTATAAGTCGGAAACCAGTAATGGCATAAACAACCATCACCATTATCCAAACAACCATTTTCGCACATTGGGTTTTCATCATCATCAGCCAATGCTTCCACATTAGCCAAAGCCAACTCAGACATCACATCCGA
>ERZ840371.203-NODE-203-length-74580-cov-5.745441_pt1 | contig 74580 bp, 51 predicted proteins | sample MGYA00519937_ERZ840371 | MGnify/ENA primary metagenome ERZ840371 (study PRJEB31850, sample SAMEA3708873) | human gut metagenome | biome: human gut; feature: human-associated habitat; material: faeces | place: China | collected 2014 ... | reverse complement strand
TTTGATCGTAGATTTGAGCCGCGAGTTTTTGAATACCAACGGCGTTACCCAGCGTGCCAAAGCCAAAATTACCGCCGTCGATCCGGCGGAGGACTACCGGCATTTGGCGCCTAAAGCGTTAAGGGATCTGCCTGTAGGAAAGGCCTTTGAGGAAAACCTGAAGCGCCTGGAGGTGTGCTCTCAAAAGGGGCTGTCCGAACGGTTCGACTCCAGCATCGGCGCGGGGACCGTGCTGATGCCCTTCTCTGGAAAATACCAGCTGACTCCGGAAGAGGCGATGGTGGCGAAAATCCCGCTGCTCAAGGGAGAAACCGACGACGCTACCGCCATGAGCTACGGCTATATCCCGGGTATTTCCCGGTGGAGTCCCTTCCACGGCGCCGCCTATGCGGTGGTGGAATCCCTGTCCAAGCTGCTGGCGGTAGGCGCCGACCCGGCCGCCGCCCGGCTGACCTTTCAGGAATATTTTGAGCGGCTCCACGATGTCCCGGAACGGTGGGGCAAGCCCGCCGCCGCTCTGTTAGGCGCTTTCACCGCCCAGGTGAACATGGGTAACCCGGCCATCGGTGGAAAGGACAGTATGTCAGGTACATTCAATGATATAGATGTACCTCCAACACTTGTATCATTTGCAGTTGACGTGGCAAGCTACATGGACGTTGTGACACCTGAGCTCAAGAAGGCAGGCAATGTTCTTGTGGAGATGGATATAGAGAAGGACGAGAACGACATACCTGTATATGAGAATGTTCTGTACATGTATGACCTCCTGAACAAGAAGATCAAGGAGGGCAAGATCCAGTCTGCATACGCAGTTGGATTTGGCGGTATCATAGAGGCTGTCAGCAAGATGGCATTTGGAAATAAGCTCGGTGTTGAGCTTGAGGATACAGTGAGCAAGAAGGATCTCGTTGCCAAGAACTATGGCGCTATCATTCTTGAGGTTAAGGCAGCAGATCTTGATCAGCTCGGAATTCCTGTCAAGAAGATAGGTAAGGTTACAAAGGAGCCTGTATTTACATACAAGGATGTCACAATCACTATGGACGAGGCTCTTGCAGCATGGACAAAGACTCTTGAGAAGGTATTCCCAACAGAGTCAAATGTTCCACAGACAGAGATCAAGACTGGACTCTTTGATGCCAAGACAGTTTACACATCAAGGAACAAGGTTGCAAAGCCAAAGGTATTCATACCTGTATTCCCTGGTACAAACTGTGAGTACGACTCAGCAAAGGCATTTGAGAGAGCTGGTGCAGACGTACAGACGATAGTATTCAGAAATATGACAGCACAGGGAATCAGAGATTCTGTTGACGCATTTGCAAAGGCAATCAGCGATTCACAGATCATCATGTTCCCAGGCGGATTCTCAGCCGGTGATGAGCCAGACGGATCAGGTAAGTTCATCGCAACTGCGTTTCGTAATGCAAAGATCTCCGAGGAGGTCATGAAGCTCCTGAACGAGAGAGACGGACTTGCACTTGGTATCTGTAACGGATTCCAGGCACTCATCAAGCTCGGTCTTGTGCCTTACGGCGAGATCAGACCACAGACGGATGATTCACCTACACTGACAATGAACAGTATCGGACGTCATCAGTCCAAGATGGTATACACCAAGGTTGTAACAAACAAGAGCCCATGGCTGAAGAAGGCAGAGCTCGGTGGAGTATACACAATTCCTATTTCACACGGTGAGGGACGTTTCGTTGCAAGCAAGGAATGGTGCGAGAAGCTCTTTGCAAATGGACAGGTTGCAACACAGTATGTCGACATGAACGGCAACCCAACCATGGACGAGTACTACAACGTCAACGGTTCATACTACGCAATTGAGGGTATTACAAGTCCTGACGGACGTGTACTCGGTAAGATGGGACACTCAGAGCGTATCGGACAGGCTGTAGCTGTGAATGTATATGGCGACCAGAACCAGAAGATATTTGAGAGTGGTGTGGAGTATTTTAAGTAAGATGAAATCATGTCACACGGATTATATCCGGTGATATACCAATAAAAATAGCACAGATGTGCAGGAGTCATAAACAGTTTTAGATGACTGAGAATACGGGGACAGGTGAGAGTAGATTCCATACCTGTCCCCGTTTGTCTTTATATTTATGCGTACTGACTGCCGGGGATGATGTGGCAGAGCTTTGACGACCGGGAGGAGATTCTGCGTGAGAGAAAAAAAGAAAAACAGAATAGAGATTCTGGGAATTGCACTGCTGGTGCTTCTGATAAGTGGTGTATGTATGATCCCTTGTTTTAAGACAGGCCTGCCATACGGTGATGACCAGCAGGTTCATATGCTCAGGGTGGAGAGTATCCTCAAAGCGCTAAAGTCAGGGCAGGGATACCCTGTATATATATATCAGACTATGTTGGAAGGGTATGGCTACGGTATGGGAATATTTTACCCTGATTTGTTCTTGCTGCCAGCCGTTCTCTTCAGACTTCTGGGGGCATCACCGGAGATTGCAATGAAGATATATATATATGTACTGATGATATGTACGGGACTTACTGCGTATTATACAGGGCGGAGCATTGGCAGAAGCCGTTGCGCGGGTGCTGTCACTATGGTGCTTTACACAATGGGACATTATCATCTTGAGGATGTATATACCAGATTTGCACTTGGCGAAGTTGCGGCCATGGTATTTATTCCACTGGCGTTTCTTGCTCTTTACGACCTGACTGAGATGGGACACAGTAGAAAAGGCCTTTTATGTGTATCATATTCGTGTCTTATGCTTTCACACACGATAAGCTTTGTATTATGTGTAGTCATGGGAATAATATGGATGTGTGCGAGATGGAAAAGAATTGCGGCTTGCAGAAGACTTATTGGGGCTGTGTGTATGGAAGCTCTTGCGTGTGCAGTACTTACATGTTATTACTGGCTTCCTGTGCTTGAACAATTTGCAGATGGAATGTTTTATGTAAGCAATGAACCGGCATTTTACACACATGAGGAGACTCAGACACTGCTCGCGATAGTGAGTGGAAGGTATTCGGTTGCATTCATTGAGATTGGAATACTGGCACTTATGGTATTTGTCAGTATATATAAAAAAGTATATAATAAAAAGGCTTTGATGTGCCTTGTGACAGCGGCGGTGCTTCTTATATGCGAGACAAAGATTTTTCCATGGAAACTTATCGACAGAACTCCATTTGTCAGTATACAGTTTCCGTGGAGGCTGAATATGTTCACAGAATTCTTTGTGGCACTTGGCCTTGCACTTCAGTCAGTGGATATAATAAAGCTGTTGCCATCATACAGAAGAAATGCATGTTTATGTGCGGCTGGAAGCATACTTATCGGTATTTTTAGCCTGAATATGGTATGGAATATAGAACTTGGTGGCTATGTGAACTATCCGGAAGGTTATGCGGATAATGCAGGGAGTACAGACAGCATAGGGTTCTGGGAGTGGCTTCCAGAAGAAGGGGATCTTGCAACATCTGTCGGAGCAGAAAGCAGCGGGATGGTAAAGTGCGAAGATACTTACATACGGGGGCGCTATGGATCAGACGGAAGCTATGAGTTTGATGCGGGTAAAACTGCGGGGGAGTGCATAGTTCCAAAGTATTATTATAAGGGATATGAAGCAATAATGGCTGATGGACGGAAACTGACGGTAAGCAAATGTCTAAATGATGGATTGGTAGAAATATCAGTTTCGCCAGAGGCAGGTAAAGTTGTTGTAAAATATAAGGGGACAAAGATTCAGCATTGGTCATGGAGAATAAGTATATCAGCGGTCTTGCTTATGTTATTGATACTTATAATGCAACATGCTGTCGAAAAAGGAAAAATACAAAGTTATATGGAGTGATGGAGTAATTATGGAAAAAAAGAAAATCAGGTCAAGAAAAATTGTTAAGTATGGAATGGCATTTCTGATTCCTATCATATGTATAGTGATACATATGATGATGACGGACTGTTATCCATTTGGAAAGAATACTATACTGCTTGGAGATTCTAATACCCAGTATTATGCGTTTTTTGTGGAATTATCAGGCAGGATAAGACAGGGAAAATCAATTTTTTTCAGTTGGGACATGGGACTAGGATATGATTTCTATACTAATTTCTTTTATTATCTGGCAAGTCCTGTCAATCTAATAGCAGTTTTGTTCGGCGGTTCACATATGGAGCTGGGAATGATCGTCAGTATGTGTATTCAGGTTGGACTTTGCGGAGTTACTATGACCTATTTCTTATCGCATACCAGCAGAAATAAAATGCAGCACGGATGGCTGAATGACATACTCTGTGTTGTGATGGGAATGGCTTATTCCATGTGCGATTATATGCTTGCATATCAGTATAATCTCATTTGGCTTATATGCCTTCTTCTCGTGCCTGTTATGATGCTTGGCGTTGAGAGACTTATTGAGGGCGGTGATGTGAGACTTTATTTTGTGATGCTTTTCATGTCATTTGTATTCAACTTCTATTTTTCGTGGTTTGTGGCTATGATAGCTGTGATATGGTTTATCGATGTGAAAAAGGATAGCTGGAAAATGTTTTGGAAGCGTGGAGTGAAGTTTGCACTCACATCTATAACGGCTGCACTCAGTGCATGTGTTGTACTTGTGCCGTGTTTCCTTGCGATAGTTGGAAGAGAAGGTGCAAGTTCACTCACAGAAGATATACCATTTAGCAAGTTTGGTAATTTTGCAAATTTGTTCCAGAGCTTTTTCTGGGGACATGATATAGATATAGCTGGAAGAACTCTGTATGCAAGGAATATGTATATGGGACTGTCTCTGCTTTTCCTTGCGGTTGTATATGTGTTTAACAGGAATATACAGCTTCGGGCAAGAGTTAAGAGACTGGTGGAGATAGCGCTGCTTGTTGCCTGTCTGAATCTGACAGGGGCACTGTATGTTCTTCATGGGTTCACATATCCACATCTATATTCTTACAGATATGCTTTTATTCTTGTCATACTTCTTATTGTTTCAGCTTTTGAGTGTGCTGTGAACTGGACGAAGCCGGGGGTTCGGGAGGTGATACTGACCGCAGTTGTATTTTTGGCTTTCTTTGGGGGCGTTTTTCTGGAAAATAATGAGGTGCAGAATGTAGTCTGCTATATGGTTACGATCCTGCTTATTATATATTTGTTTATGGTATTTGTATTACAGGCCAGAAACAGCATAAAGATAAATTCTCTGATTGTGAATTTTATAGTAATACTTTTTGCGGAGCTGATATCCAATGCCGTATATGTGAATACGGATGCATATACTACGGGCAAGGAGCATCTAGGCGGAACTGACGGATGGAGAGCCATATATAATGAAAAGGACAACAGTGATCTTAATAGAAAGACATCCTGGATTTTGTCACAAAATAATACAGTCTATTCAGACACTAATATATTCTCTTCAATCATAAATACAAAAGTGACATGGCTTTTTGATGCGCTTGGAATGGTATATCAGGATCACGGCGCTACATATGCATACAGAAATACTACACCGGTAACTGCGCTTATGTTCAATGTAAGAAATGTATTATCGGATGCAGATGCATATTATGGTGGGTATACAAAGGAGCAAAGATATAATCTGAAGAACGATGTGTATGATATAGACGATGAGATTGCATGGTATACAACAGACTATGCTGTGGGAGCGGGCTTTTCTACAGATGGCAGCATAAAAGATTGGAATGTGTCAGATGTAGTTCCGTTTGAGGTGCAGAATGAATTCGTGAAAGATGTGTCGGGAGTTGAAGGAGTGTTCACCCGTGTTTCACCGGATGAACTGACTAATTTTGATGTGAAATACAGAGGAAGCGCTCCGGATAGACAGATCTTGCCGGATGGAGTAACTTTGGAGAGAAAGACTGATAAAAATGCTTATACATACATGAATGTGTCACTTGATGAAGATTACCATGCCTCACAGATTTATACGTTTACAGCTCCGAGGGATATGCATCTGTATGTGAGCCTTGAGGATGCAAATAAGCTGTGTAATATTGTAACTGTAGATGGAAACGTGATAGCAGATATAAACGAGTATGACGCTTATCCTTCGCCAAAAGATGTACTTGATCTCGGTGAGCTGAAGAGTGGGCAGAAGGTCGAGATACAGGCAGTCAATCTGTCCACAGTCCTAAAAAAGGGAGTAACGTGTATAGATTTCTATGAATATCATGATGACAGGATGCAGGAATGCAAGGAATCAATTAAGGATAGGACGCTTTCACTTGACACAGTGACATCTACATATGTAAAGGGTACGGTGACAGCAAATGAGGATGGTATATTGTATACATCAATTCCTTATTACAGAGGCTTTACAGCGTATGTTGATGGAAAGAAGACTGATATAACAACACTGGCAAATGGTGCACTTGTGGGTCTGGAGCTGACTGCTGGAACACATACAATAGAATTCAGGTATGTAACATATGGATTCAAGCTTGGTCTTATATTATCTGCAGCAGGATGGCTCATAGCTGTCTTATACATGGTGAATCTTAGACGCAGCAGGAAAAAGAAGGTACAGGCTGCATAGAACAGATACTGCAATAAATTAAGTGGGGATTGATATGGGTATAAAGCAAGGAGAAGTAAAAAAATATAAAAAGAGTGGGATACTGTATGCTGCTGTATTCTTAGTTACAGTTCTGGTATATACAGTAATTTTGCTCCTGCAGAAAGCATATCCGTTCGGAGATAAAAGTTTTCTGACGTATGATGCATATGTGCAGTATAAGAATATGTTTCATATGTTATTTGAATGGATTTCGGGAGGTAGCAAAGGAAGCTTTATCTGGTCGATGGGAATGGGAATCGATGCTGTACAGGAGTTACTGTATTACTGCCTGAGCCCGTTCAATATCATCGTTCTGATGTTGGGAGAGAGCAGGCTGGAACTTTCCATGGTATTGCTTATCATCATAAAATCCGCCTGCCTGCCGGTCACGGCGCTTTACTTTTTCAGACATACCAATAAGAAAAATACAGAGAATGGGTACAGCCAGACAGTTGCAACGTTCATAGAGCTGGCATGCAGTATGGCATATGGACTGTCCGGGTATGTCCTTGCATATGGACATAATATTATGTGGCTTGATGGGCTTATTCTGCTTCCGATAGTGGCACTTGGCATAGAGCATCTGTCAGATGGAAAAGGATGGATGTTATACACGCTGTCTTTGGCAGCGTCGATCATATGCAATTTCTATTTGTCATTCTATATATGTGTGTTTGCCGTGATATATTTCTTGCTGGAAAAACGGGAAAATGTCAAAGATTTCCTACGCAGAGGACTTTCGTTTGCCGGCTGCTCGGTGCTGTCTGCTCTGCTCGCAGGAGTGGTTCTGGTTCCTGCCGGACTGGTGGTCATGAGAGCGGCGTCTTCGGTGACTGATATGGGGCTTGAAGGAACACAGATGTGGGGACAGTTTGGAGCGTATATATCTTCATTCTATCCGCTGAAGGATCTGGAATGTGTATCTATGTTCAGCAATAACAGTTATTGTGGAAGTATTGTTATATTTGCTGCCTGCATTTTTATTCTGTCTGATGTGTGCGACTGGAAGACGAGGGTGAAATACTGTATAGCCATGACCCTGTTAGTGCTTGCCCTGAACTATCTTCCGCTCAATTACGTGTTCCATGGCATGACGATCACACATGGACTTGGAAACAGGTTTGCATTTATATTAACGTTTATATTAATTGCTGCAGCATATCGAATTCTCATGAATCTTGGTAAGCTGAGACTGAGGTATATTGCTGTAAGTACTGTGGTGGCAGGCGTAATATTTGTGGCAAGTCTTATTGACAGCAGAGAGATGAGTACCCCGCTTGGCTATGTTATATTTATGCTTATGCTGGCATTTGCAGCCATTCTGTGCGTGCTTTGCAGAAGAGGAAGCATAAAGCCGGGAGTGGCTGTGTGCATTATCTGTGGCTGCTGGATAGCTGAGATTATGGGAAATGCATTATATGTAATGCCGGGCAAGACGGAGGACTGTCTTCTGACAGATGCTGTAAGACTAGATCAGTGGGAATCAGTATACAATTCCCTGGATACAGAAAATGGCACCAGAAAGAGCGCTATGGTTTATGAGAATTATGCGCCATATTCTCAGACAAACTGGTATTCATCCATGGCAAATGGAAATACGATCAGAGCGTTTTCCAGTATGGGACTTGCCCACTTTGACAATGTTGAATATATATATTCGGGAACTACACCGCTTACAGCGCTCATGTACAATGTCAGATATGTGCTGAGTCCGGAGAATGGTACTTACGCAGGATATAACCTTGTTGCTGAGAATGACGTATACAATCTGTATGAAGCAGAAACTCCTGAGATGATGGGATTTATGTTGGATGATGGTATCGTAGACTGGAAAGCAGACAGGACACCTCTTGAAAATCAGAATGATTTTATGAAGAGTGGCTGTGGTCTGTCGTCAGATGTATTTACAGAGATTGATATATCGGATTGGAGTACTTCTTATCTCAATCAGGACACACTTAAGGAATCAGTGGGTTATTGCATATACAGAACGTCAAATGCATTTGTGCCGATGACCCGGTATGAGTTTGATGCTGAATCTGATATGGATATGTATGTCTACAGTAAGGATAGCCGCGATCACTATGTGGAGATGATCGTGGACGGAGATCTCAGGGTATCGAATGGGTCATATGTTACAGAACAGCTGTCACATGTCGGCCTCGTAAAGAAAGGACAACATGTCAGGATAACTATAGGAGGTGCGACCAGCTCTAAAACAGGAAGTGTCGGAGAGCGATTTGTAAAGGTATACAATTACAATGCAGATGAATTTGAGAAAGCAGAAGAGAAGATACTTGATAGTCCGCTTGAGTGTACAGGATTTGTAAAAAATACTTTCTATGGAAGTGTGGATGTGAAAAATCCAGGTATCCTGTATATCGCATATCCATATAATGATGGGTTTAAGATATATGTGGATGGAGAGCCGGCAGAAAAAATTCGCCTTGGTAGAGGCAATATGGGGGTCCGGATATATGCGGGCAGTCACGATATAGAAATTGCATACAGAACACCTGGGCTTATGGCTGGCGCACTGGTTTCGCTGTTTGGAATATGCATCATGCTATTTATGCTGAGGTGGGACAGTAAACAGAAGCATGTAATCACACCCCTACCCACTCCATAAATTTCTTCATAGCCGTGCTCTGATTCTTCATTCCTGAGTAAGCGAAGCCGACACTCCTGCTCGGAATAGGAGTGTCAAGCGGAAGTTCGGTTATAACACCGGATGAGAGCTGTTCATGTGCGAATTCACGTACCACGCTGGCAACGCCCATGCCGATGGCGGCGAAGTCGATGAGGAGATCCATGTTGTTGATCTCAAGTACCTGGCTGCAGCTTATGCCCTGTGAGCGGAGATACTCGTCCACGTGGGTACGGGTTACATTTGCCTCCTCCAGAACCATGAGGTTGGAGCCTTCAAGGATGTTGACTGTTGATATATTGGACATACCTGAGTTGCTTGAGTTATGAATAGTGGTAGAAGCAGAGACGCCGGATGAATGTCCGTTATCTCTGCTTTTTTTATCCGCACCTTGATCTGTTGCATCGCCGTGTGTGGCAGAGGCTAAGCCTGAGTTTAGCAGCGGTATAATGTTACCCTTGATATTGCCTGAAAGCTCATCGGCAAAGCTGTATTGATCTCTGCCATTTGCGCGCTCGTAGAAATTATCCAGATATTCAGGGCTTGCCACAAATACGTCATGTATCTCCTTGACAGGAGAGTAGACTATCCCCTTTGGAAGCTCTGTGTTGCAAATCAGACCTATGTCTATGTCGTCATTCTTAAGAAGCTTGATGGTATTCAATGTTGAGTGGCAGTCGATGCTGAACTTGATGTTCGGATTCTCCTTTATAAAGTCCTTCAGGTAATCCAGAAGGATGTGCTTGCACAGCGATGTGCTGACTCCGATTCTTATGTGACCGATTCCAAGCTCCTTGTAATTCTTCAGATTTTCCTCACCCATATTCAGAGAGTCAAATGCCCTCTCAACATATTCATAGAGAACCTGTCCCTCTTCAGTCAGAGTTACCCCTCTGGAACTTCTGTTAAAAAGCGCAGTGACGAGTTCTTCTTCAAGTTTGGAAATAGCCTTGCTTATCGCGGGCTGACTGATGTAGAGCTGATTTGCGGCCTTGCTGATGTTGCCGGCTTTGGCAACTGTATGAAAAATAACGTAATTGTTCAGATTACTTATCATGATATTCCTCCAGGTTATAATAACTATTCTTTTTATATATTGTAATTATACCTAGATGAGTGATATTATCAAGAGTAAGAATTTGTATTTAGAAACAAATGATAGGAGGACTATAAATATGGGTATGACCATGACTCAGAAGATTTTAGCTGCTCATGCAGGACTGCCATCAGTTGAAGCAGGACAGCTTATCGAGGCAGATTTGGATTTAGTATTAGGAAATGACGTAACAACTCCGGTCGCAATTCACGAGATGGAGAAGTTCAACAAGAAGGAAGTATTTGACAAGAAGAAGATAGCACTTGTCATGGATCACTTCACACCTAACAAGGATATCAAGAGTGCAGAGCACTGTAAGTGTGTAAGACAGTTCTCAGCGGCAAATGAGATCGAGAACTATTTCGATGTCGGAGCAATGGGTATCGAGCATGCGCTCCTTCCGGAGAAAGGACTTATCGTGGCTGGTGAGACATGTATCGGAGCAGACTCACATACATGTACATACGGAGCACTCGGTGCATTCTCAACAGGTGTCGGAAGTACAGATATGGCAGCAGGAATGGTGACAGGCAAGGCCTGGTTCAAGGTTCCATCAGCCATCAAGTTCAACATCGTTGGAGAGAAGACAAAGTGGATCAGTGGTAAGGACGTCATCCTTCACATCATCGGTATGATCGGTGTTGACGGTGCGCTTTATAAGTCTATGGAGTTTGTTGGAGAGGGAATCAAGAACCTCACAATGGACGATAGATTTACAATTGCGAACATGGCCATCGAGGCAGGTGCCAAGAATGGTATCTTCCCTGTCGATGAGCTTACAGAGGAGTACATGAAGGAGCACAGCACAAAGTCATATACAAAGTATGAGGCAGACGAGGATGCTGTATACGATGCAGAGTACACCATCGACCTGTCACAGCTTAAGCCAACAGTTGCTTTCCCTCATCTCCCAGAGAATACAAAGACTATCGATGAGGTCGGTGACATCAAGATCGATCAGGTAGTCATCGGTTCATGTACAAATGGACGTATCTCAGATATGAGAATTGCAGCAGATATCATCAAGGGAAGAAAGGTTGCTGACGGTGTCAGAGTTATCGTCATCCCTGGAACACAGGATATCTACCTTCAGTGTATTGAGGAAGGTCTTATGACTATATTTGTCAAGGCCGGAGCAGTGGTTTCAACTCCTACATGCGGACCATGTCTTGGAGGACATATGGGCGTTATGGCAGCAGGAGAGAGAGCTGTATCAACAACCAATCGTAACTTCGTAGGACGTATGGGTCATGTAGACTCAGAGGTATATCTTGCCAGCCCTGCTGTAGCAGCAGCTTCAGCCATCACAGGTAAGATCAGCAGCCCTGACGAACTCGGTTTATAGGATTCAGTTTATTACAGAATATTTTATAAGGAGATATAGAGTATGAAAGCACATGGAACAGTACACAAATATGGTGACAACGTAGATACAGATGTAATCATCCCTGCAAGATACCTGAATTCATCAGACCCTGCAGAGCTCGCAAAGAGCTGTATGGAAGATATAGATAAGGATTTCGTAAAGCGCGTAAAGCCGGGCGATATCATGGTGGCAAGAAAGAACTTCGGCTGTGGATCTTCAAGAGAGCATGCACCTATAGCTATCAAGGCTTCAGGAATAAGCTGCGTAATCGCAGAGACATTTGCCAGAATCTTCTATAGGAATGCCATCAATATCGGACTTCCGATCATCGAGTGCCCTGAGGCAGCAGAGGCTATCCAGGCAGGCGATGACGTGGAGATCGATTTCGACAGCGGTATGATCTATGACAGAACCCAGGGAACAGAATTTAAGGGACAGGCATTCCCTCCATTCATGCAGGAGATCATCAAGAGTGAGGGACTCATCAACTATATAAATAGCAAGAATTAATAATCGAAAGAAGGAATAAGAAAATGCAGTGTAATTTAGCCGTAATAAAAGGCGACGGTATCGGCCCTGAGGTAGTCACAGAGGCTATGAAGGTTCTCGATACAGTAGGTAAAAAGTTTGGACATACATTTGACTATGAGCAGATACTCATGGGTGGATGTTCAATAGATGCAACAGGCGTACCGCTCACAGACGAGGCTGTGGCAGTTGCAAAGTCAAAGGATGCAGTTCTCCTCGGTTCTATCGGAGGAAATACATCCACATCACCATGGTATAAGCTCCCTCCAAATCTCCGCCCGGAGGCAGGACTTCTGAAGATCAGAAAAGAGCTTGGCCTCTTCGCCAATCTTCGTCCTGCAAATCTCTACGATGAACTGAAGGAGGCATGTCCACTTAAGGCTGAGATCGCAGAGCGCGGATTTGATATGATGATGATGAGAGAGCTCACCGGTGGTCTCTACTTCGGCGAGAGACACACAGAGGAGGTTGACGGAGTTATGACAGCCGTTGATACCCTCACATACAATGAGAACGAGATCAGAAGAATAGCCATCAAGGCATTTGACATAGCTATGAAGAGAAGAAAGAAAGTCACATCCGTTGACAAGGCCAATGTCCTTGACTCATCAAGACTCTGGAGAAAGGTCGTTGAGGAAGTGGCAAAGGATTACCCTGAGGTTGAGCTTGAACACATGCTCGTAGACAACTGCGCGATGCAGCTTGTGAAGGATCCTGCACAGTTCGATGTGGTTCTCACAGAGAACATGTTCGGAGACATCCTCTCAGACGAGGCGTCCATGATCTCAGGTTCTATAGGAATGCTTTCATCTGCATCACTTAACGAGACAAAGTTCGGTATGTATGAGCCATCAGGCGGATCGGCACCTGACATAGCAGGCCAGAACAAGGCGAATCCGATAGCAACCATCCTGTCTGCGGCAATGATGCTCAGATACACATTTGACCTTGACAAAGAGGCAGATGCAGTTGAGAACGCTGTAAAGACGGTTCTCAAGGACGGATACAGAACAATAGATATCCACTCAGAGGGAACACAGCTCGTAAGCTGTTCCGAGATGGGTGATCTTATCTGCGAGAGAATATAGAAAGGACCATTATTGGAGGAGAATAAGATGAAGAGTGATAATGTTAGGGTTGGAATGCAGCAGGCACCACACAGATCTCTGTTCAACGCACTGGGCATGACAAAGGAAGAGATGGAGAGACCTTTAGTAGGTATTGTATGTTCATACAATGAGATAGTTCCAGGTCACATGAACCTGGACAAGATAGCACAGGCAGTAAAGATGGGAGTTGCCATGGCAGGTGGTACACCTGTTATGTTCCCGGCGATCGCTGTGTGTGATGGTATAGCAATGGGACACATCGGAATGAAGTATTCACTGGTTACAAGAGATCTGATCGCAGACTCAACAGAGGCTATGGCTATAGCACATCAGTTTGACGCGCTCGTCATGATCCCTAACTGTGACAAGAACGTTCCAGGACTTCTCATGGCAGCAGCCAGAGTAAATGTTCCAACAGTATTTGTATCTGGCGGCCCTATGCTTGCCGGACACGTAAAGGGAAATAAGACAAGTCTTTCAAGTATGTTCGAGGCTGTAGGTTCATACGCAGCCGGAACCATGACTGAGGAGGATGTATACGAGTATGAGTGCAAGACATGTCCTACATGCGGATCATGTTCAGGTATGTACACAGCAAACTCTATGAACTGTCTGACAGAGGCTCTTGGAATGGGACTTCCTGGAAATGGAACAATCCCTGCAGTATATTCAGAGAGACTTAAGCTTGCAAAGCATGCAGGAATGGCAGTTATGGATATGTACAGAAAGGGCATCAAGCCTAGAGACATCATCACAAAGGAGTCAATCATCAACGCTCTTACAGTTGATATGGCACTTGGATGTTCAACCAACTCTATGCTCCACCTTCCAGCCATCGCACATGAGATCGGTTTCGACTTTGATATCTCATTTGCAAATGAGATCAGCGCAAAGACACCTAACCTGTGTCACCTTGCTCCTGCAGGCCACACATACATGGAGGATCTCAATGAGGCCGGTGGTGTGTATGCGGTTATCAAGCAGCTTGCAGATGCAGGACTCATCAACAAGGACTGCATGACAGTTACAGGCAAGACAATAGGAGAGGCTGTTGCCAATAGTGTAAACAAGAATCCTGAGGTCATCAGACCTATGGACAATCCATATACAGTTACAGGTGGTCTGGCTGTACTCAAGGGTAACCTTGCACCAGACGGCTCTGTAGTAAAGCGTTCAGCAGTTGTGCCTGAGATGCTGGCTCAAAAGGGCCCTGCAAGGGTATTTGACTGTGAGGAGGACGCAATCGCAGCTATCAAGGGCGGCAAGATCGTAGAGGGTGACGTGGTAGTCATCAGATACGAGGGACCAAAGGGAGGCCCTGGTATGAGAGAGATGCTCAACCCTACATCAGCCATCGCTGGTATGGGACTTGGCTCATCAGTTGCCCTTATCACAGACGGAAGATTCTCAGGAGCAAGCCGTGGAGCGTCCATCGGACATGTATCACCTGAAGCTGCTGTGGGCGGACCTATCGCTCTTGTTGAGGAAGGCGATATGATCGAGATCGATATCAACAACCTCAGCATCAAGCTCGATGTCTCAGACGAGGAGCTTGCAAAGAGAAAGGCTGCATGGAAGCCAAGACAGCCAAAGGTTACAACAGGCTATCTTGCAAGATACGCAGCTATGGTTACATCAGGCAACAGAGGTGCTGTTCTTGAGGTGCCAAAGAATTAATTGATCACAATTAAGGGAAAAGGAGAAAGTAAGATGTCAAAGATATCAGGTTCTGAAATTGTTATAGAGTGCCTTAAAGAACAGGGCGTTGACACCGTGTTCGGTTATCCGGGAGGAACTATCCTCAACGTATATGATGCCCTCTACAAGCACCAGGATGAGATCAACCATGTGCTCACATCACATGAGCAGGGGGCTGCCCATGCGGCAGATGGATATGCCAGAGCTACAGGCAAGGTCGGAGTATGTATGGCCACATCAGGTCCGGGTGCCACCAACCTTGTAACAGGTATAGCTACAGCATACATGGATTCCATTCCTGTTGTGGCAATAACAGCAAATGTAGGTGTAAATATGCTCGGTAAGGACAGCTTCCAGGAGGTAGACATTGCAGGTGTTGTTATGCCTATCACCAAGCACAGCTTTATCGTGAAGCACATAGATGATCTTGCACCGACCATCAGACGTGCGTTCAAGATCGCAAAGAGCGGCAGACCTGGCCCGGTGCTTGTGGATATAACAAAGGATGTAACCGCAGCGGAGACAGAGTATATACCAGAGACACCGGAGGTCATCGAGAGAAAGACAGACACCATCCGCGAGGAGGATGTGAACAAAGTCCTTGAGATGATCAAGGTTTCAAGAAGACCATTTATCATGGCAGGTGGCGGATGTATCATCTCTGACGCATCAGCAGAGCTTGCAGAATTTGCAGATAAGGTGGATGCACCAGTGTGCGATACACTTATGGGCAAGGGCGCATTTGACGGAAGAAGCGAGAGATATACAGGCATGATCGGTATGCACGGAACAAAGGTGTCCAACCTCGGTGTGTCAAGGGCAGATCTTGTGATCGTTGTTGGTGCCAGATTCTCAGACCGAGTTATCGGAAATGCATCCAAGTTCGCGCCAAATGCAAAGATCATACATATAGATATAGATGCGGCTGAGATAGATAAGAATATCCCAACAAATGCCAGTATAGTCGGCGATGCAAAGGAAGTCCTGAAGATACTCAACAGCAAGCTTGCCGCCCAGTCCAACAAGACATGGATGTCTGAGATCGAAGACCTCAAGAAGCAGAATCCTGACGTGTACAGCTTTGACACACTGAACGGACCTGCAGCTATCAAGAAAATCTACGAGCTTACAGAGGGTGATGCGATCATCACAACAGATGTCGGACAGCATCAGATGTGGGCAGCCCAGAACTATACATTCAAGGAGCCTAGGACATTCCTGTCATCAGGCGGACTTGGAACCATGGGTTACGGTGTTGGCGCAGCTATCGGAGCAAAGTACGGCAGACCTGATAAGACAGTCATCAACATAGCCGGTGACGGATGCTTCAGAATGAATCTGAACGAGATAGCAACAGCTGCGAGATACAACGTGCCTATCATCCAGGTAGTCCTGAACAACCACGTACTTGGAATGGTAAGACAGTGGCAGACACTGTTCTATGACCACAGATATTCCAACACCGTGCTTGACGATTCGGTAGATTTCGTCAAGGTAGCAGAGGGACTTGGTGCCATGGGAATCAGAGCCAACACCCTTGATGAGTTCGAGGCAGCAATGAAGACAGCCCTGACAGCAGGCAGACCTGTGGTAATAGATGTAACAATAGCGGGAGACGACAAGGTATGGCCAATGGTAGCTCCGGGAGCAGCCATCGACACCTGTTTCTCAGAGGACGATATGTAATATATACGCCGGCACAAGATGAAAAGGCACCATATTTGTGTGCATACATACATAAATATGGTGCCTTTATATATAATCCCCACTTGCCGACAGGCGAAAAGAGTGCTATAGTACAGGGATATAAGCGACAAACAAGTTTATTCACTTGAAAATATAAGATTTTAAGACAAAAAACTTGACAATCGCAAGCGGGATACACCAAAAGAACAAATATAAGTCAGAATTTTCACATAAATGGGAACGAAGGACATTTTTGTTAAGTAAAATATCTCGCACACATTTAATTAAGTCACAACAGATGATTTTGCCTTGAGCGAAGAACAAGATTGGAAATTGCTGTATTCCTTTCGCAGGGCATTTGAGGTCGCCGGTACTTGGCGATACAAAGTGAGCCTTAGTACCGCTGCAGACCGAAACGAGCGAGAGCGTCCCCAGAAAGGAATACAAGTATTGACAATCTGTTCGTCAGGAAGGAAAAATCATCGTCACAACTAAAAAGAAGGAGAGATAACAAAAATGGCAAGAGTGTACAACTTTTCAGCAGGCCCTTCAGTTCTTCCTGAGGTGGTATTAAAAGAGGCAGCAGAAGAAATGCTTGATTACAAGGGAACAGGCATGAGCGTAATGGAGATGAGCCATCGATCTAAGGCCTTCGACAATATCATCAAAGAGGCAGAGAAGGATCTCAGAGATCTCATGAACATACCTGACAACTACAAGGTGCTTTTCCTTCAGGGAGGAGCTTCTCAGCAGTTCGCAGCAATTCCAATGAATCTCATGAAGAATGGCGTAGCTGACTACATCATCACAGGTCAGTGGGCAAAGAAAGCATACGAAGAAGCAAAGAAATATGGAAAGGCAGTTGCAGTTGCATCATCAGCAGACAAGACTTTCTCATATATCCCAGATTGTTCAGATCTTCCAATAGATGACGATGCTGATTATGTATACATTTGTCATAACAATACTATATATGGAACAACATACCACACACTTCCTAACACAAAGGGCAAGATACTCGTTGCAGATATGTCATCAGACATTCTCTCACAGCCTGTAAATGTTGAGGATTACGGTATGATCTACTTCGGAGTTCAGAAGAACGTTGGTCCTGCAGGCGTAGTAGTGGCTATCATTCGTGAGGATCTTATCAGAGATGACGTAATGCCATTTACACCAACCATGCTCAAGTACAAGACTCAGGCAGATGCAGACTCACTCTACAACACACCTCCATGCTACGGCATCTATATCTGTGGTAAGGTATTCAAGTGGGTTAAGGAGATGGGCGGCCTTGAGGCTATGAAGGCTCACAACGAGAAGAAGGCCAAGATCCTCTATGATTTCCTCGACAGCTCAGAGCTCTTCAAGGGAACTGTAGTAAAGGAAGACCGTTCACTCATGAACGTACCATTTGTAACTGGTGACGCAGACCTTGATGCAAAGTTCGTCAAGGAGGCTACAGAGGCTGGATTTGTCAACCTCAAGGGTCACAGAACAGTAGGTGGTATGAGAGCATCTATCTACAACGCAATGCCTATCGAGGGTGTTGAGAAGCTTGTAGAGTTCATGAAGAAGTTCGAGGCAGAGAACAAGTAATATATAGTAACAGAAAAGGGAGAAAAAGACATGTCAGTAAAGATTAATTGCTTAAACCCTATCGCCAAGTGCGGTATGGAGCTTTTACCTGATACATATGAAGTAACAGACAATTTCGCAGATGCAGATGCAGTTCTGGTCAGAAGTGCATCCATGCATGATCTTGAGCTGTCAGACAACCTTCTGGCAGTAGCCCGTGCAGGTGCAGGTGTCAACAACATTCCACTTGATAAGTGCGCTGAGAAGGGTATCGTAGTATTTAACACACCAGGAGCAAATGCAAATGGTGTTAAGGAGCTTGTAGTAGCAGCACTCCTCATGGCTTCAAGAGACCTCGTTGGTGGTTACAACTGGGTCAAGAACAATGCCGCTGAGGCAGATATCGCCAAGATGGTGGAGAAGCAGAAGAAGAACTACGCAGGCAATGAGATCCTTGGCAAGAAGCTCGGTGTAATCGGACTTGGTGCCATTGGAGCAAAGGTTGCAAATGTTGCGCTTAAGCTCGGCATGCAGGTATACGGATATGATCCATATGTGTCAGTAGATGCAGCATGGGGACTTTCAAAGGATGTAAAGCACATCACAAATGTAGAGGATATCTACAGAGACTGTGATTATATAACAGTTCATGTTCCAGCTCTTGACAGCACAAAGGGAATGATCAATGCAGATGCATTTGCACTGATGAAGGACGGCGTTAAGATCCTCAACTTCGCAAGAGACGTACTGGTCAACGATGAGGATATGAAGGCGGCACTCGACTCAGGCAAGGTTGCAAAGTATATGACAGACTTCCCTAACCCAGCTATAGCAGGTTACAAGAACGTGGTAGCATTCCCACATCTTGGAGCTTCAACAGCAGAGTCAGAGGACAATTGTGCAGTTATGGCTTGTAAGGAGATCAAGGCATACATCAACGATGGAAACATCAAGAACTCTGTAAACTATCCAAACGTAAACATGGGACAGTGCAGTGATGTAGCCAGAGTTACTATCTGCCACAAGAACATCCCTAACATGCTCACCCAGTTCACAGGAGTATTCTCCAAGAAGGGCGGCAATGTATCAGGAATGATCAGCAAGGCAAAGGGCGATTACGCATATTCTATCCTTGATATCGGTGTAGAGCCAACAGCAGACGACATCGCAGAACTCTCAGCAATCGAGGGAGTTGTTAAGGTAAGAGTCATAAAGTAATAAAAGATAAATAGGAGAGAAGAAAAATGAGTGACAAGTTAAAGGTAGGTATCCTTGGCGCAACAGGTATGGTAGGTCAGAGATTTATCTCACTTCTTGAGAACCATCCTTGGTTCGAGGTCGTTACAGTTGCAGCCAGCCCAAGAAGCGCAGGCAAGACATACGAAGAGGCAGTTGGTGACAGATGGAAGATGGATACACCGATGCCAGAGGCAGTTAAGAAGCTTGTAGTATACAATGTCAATGAGGTAGAGAAGGTTGCTGCCACAGTTGATTTTGTATTCTCAGCAGTAGATATGACAAAGGATGAGATCAAGGCTATAGAGGAGGCTTATGCCAAGGCAGAGACTCCTGTAGTTTCAAACAACTCAGCTCACAGATGGACTCCTGATGTTCCTATGATGGTTCCAGAGATCAATGCAGACCATGCAGAGGTTATCGAGTTCCAGAAGAAGAGACTTGGAACAGAGAGAGGATTTGTTGCAGTTAAGCCTAACTGCTCAATCCAGAGTTACGCACCTGTACTTACAGCATGGATGCCATTTGAGCCATACGAGGTTATCGTAAGCACATATCAGGCAATCTCAGGAGCAGGTAAGACATTCAAGGATTGGCCTGAGATGCTTGGCAACATCATCCCATATATCGGTGGTGAGGAAGAGAAGTCAGAGAAGGAGCCACTCAGAATCTGGGGTAAGGTAGACAAGGAGAATGGTGTGATCGTTCCTGCAGAGGGAATCACTATCACAAGCCAGTGTATCAGAGTCCCAGTTCTCAACGGACATACAGCAACTGTATTCGTAAAGTTCAGAAAGAACCCTACAAAGGAGCAGCTTATCGAGGCTATGACAAGCTTCAAGGGCGCGCCTCAGGAGCTTGGTCTTCCAAGTGCACCAAAGCAGTTTATCCAGTACCTTGAGGAGGACAACAGACCACAGGTTGCTCTGGACGTTGACTTCGAGAAAGGTATGGGTATCAGCGTTGGACGTCTCCGTGAGGATTCAGTATATGACTGGAAGTTCGTTGGCCTTTCACACAACACTGTAAGAGGTGCTGCAGGTGGTGCAGTTCTCTGTGCAGAGCTTCTGAAGGCTAAGGGATATATCACAAAGAAGTAATAAATTATATGGATATTTGAAGTGTCTGTGCTAACAATATCATAAAGATTTGCCGGGATAATGTTGCTGCTATGAATTGAACATGTTCCGGCAATTTTTTTGTTTTGCATGGCGTTATATTATGCAGTATTATTGATAACATTATGTTGACATTGCACAAACAGGTATACTAAAATTAGATTAATTGTAAATAAACCATGAATTACTAAGGGAGGTATTTTATGAGAAAAGGGAAGAGATGGCTGGCAGCGGCTGTGAGTGCAGCGATGATTGTCCAGTCACTGGCCAGTGTTGGCCCGGTTTATGCAGCGGATGATGGCGTATCCATAGCTGACACGTTTACGGATTCGTCGTTTAGAAGCTATGTGTCGAGTAATTTCGATACAGACAGTAATGGTTATCTGTCAGATGCGGAGATCTCGAATGTAACATCTATAGATGTTTCGAAGTGTTCTCCCGCTATATCAAGTTTGAATGGCGTAGAATTGTTCACCAATCTGTCAAAGCTGGATTGTAATGAGCAGTCTATAAGGAATCTTGATATAGAGAATCTTGAGAATCTTGAATATATAGATGTCTCAAGTAACAGAATAGACAGTCTGACATTGCCGGTAAGTGCAGAGAAACTTACATATCTTGATATAAGTGGAAACAAGATCACAAGCCTTACATCTCTGGCTGATTACAATAATCTTGTACTGCTCAATGCCAATTCAACAAACCTTTCATCGATAGATGTCAGCAATATGAAGGGGCTTAAGGTGCTTGGCGTAAGTGGAACCACCATATCAACACTTGATCTTGGCTCAAACATGGAGCTTACAACACTTTATTGTGACAGCATGCGTTCACTGCCTGTCCTTGATGTGTCAGGTCATGAGAAGCTTAAGAATCTTTATTGTGCTGGAGCAAAGAGCGACAGTGGAGTTGTTGTTCGTTCGTCAATTACCAAGCTTGACGTATCCGGTGATATAGTCCTTGGTTCGCTTGATTGTTCAAATAGCTATGTGGCTGAGGTGAACATAGACAATACCCCGGCGCTTACAACACTTGATTGTTCTAACACGAGACTTACATCAATAGATGTGTCAAAGAACACAAGTCTTAGCTACCTTGATGTCAGCAGCAATGTTCTGGGTGCGGTGGATTTTACTGCGAATACAGCACTTAGAGAGCTTTATGTCAAGGATACTGGCATAAATAAGCTTGATGTATCTACTCTCACCAATCTGGTTAATCTTGACGCATCATCAAATTCTCTTGCAGAGCTTGATATAGCATCAAACAGTTTATTGGAGAAGCTTTATATTTCAGACAATAATATCCAGGGTATAAAGCTTGATGGTCATCCTGACCTTAAAGAACTTGAGATTGACAACAACAATCTTGTGGCCATAGATATATCAGTGTGTCCTAAACTTTATGGCGATGATGGTGTGTTCAGTTGCAGTGGGAATAGCAGGGATATAACACTTGATACTACGAACTATGATTATGATTTTAGCGATTTTTCAAAAGTCTATGGTTTGCATAAGGCGTGGTATGACTATGAACTTCCTGTTGCTGTAGATAACAACGGCAAGCCTTTAACGGATGATAATGGGGTTGAAATTCATAAACGAAACAGGAATACTACAGGATACGCAGGAATACAGGGCATAGATGCCAGCAATGAGGCGTCATCCGTGACTGGAGGACAGCTTGATGGATATATATTTACAGCGGAGCCGGATGCGGAGAAGATTACATACAATTACTATACAGGAGCAGGAATGGGGAAGGTCAAGTTCACACTCAACATTCTTAACCCGCTCAAGGTCACAGTATGGTATACAACTGATGGAAATGTTGTAAAGTCAGACAGTTCTACACTCAGCTTCAGAGTTGGTGATACGACTACACTTACAGCTACGGATGACGAAAAGAATCCACACAAGAACATAACATGGAGTTCGTCAAATGAAAGAGTTGCACAGATAGACAGGGAGACAGGAGAACTGACCTGTGTTTCGGCGGGAACAGCTCAGATTAACATTCTGCTGAATGATCGTGCTATAGGATATGTGAATATGGAGTGTCACAAGCCTGTTACCGGACTTTATCTTGTAGATCAGAACGAGAAGGATGATGCAGGCAACCAGATAACATACGAGAATGGCGCAGTCATCAACATGGACTGTGGAACATATCCAAGAAATGGCTCTAAGAAGCTGGATGTAAAGTGTGTTACCGAGGATGGTCTTGCGTCCAAAGAGATATCAGGATTCACTTGTAAGGTGACTGATGCGTATGGCAAAGAAAACAATAAGGTTTTGTCGTTTAATACATCAAGTAAGACTATAACAACAAGAGGTGCAGGAATCGCATTCCTTCATTTTACATCAACTGATAATCCTGATGTAGAGACAGTAATTCAGGTAAATGTTGAACAGAGAGTAAACAGCGTGACACTTTCACAGTCTAGAATGACGATCATTGCAGGTGGAAGCAGTAATCTCGTTGCTACGGTTTCTCCAAATACTGCAGTGGAGCAGAGCGTTGTATGGTCATCATCAAATGAGAGCATTGCTACGGTCGATGCCGAGGGAAATGTGAAGGCAGTCAATCCGGGAGAAGCTGATATCATATGTACATCTGTTGATACTGAGCAGGTGTACGGCAAGTGTCATGTGACTGTACAGCCGCCTGTAAAAGGTTTGACTCTCAATATGAACAGTGCAGAATTGCTGCTCGGAGCAGATACGGAAAGCAGAACAGTATCACTTGAGGCTGTTATCGATGCGGATGATGCAAGTATTTACAAGAATTTGAAGTGGACATCGTCAGATACAAACGTTGCTTCGGTGTCATATAGTTCAACAGATAAGACAAAGGCTACAGTTACTGCCAGATCAGCAGGAACTGCTGTTATCAGATTTTCAATTTCAGATGATGAGTATGTGGATTGCAACATTACAGTAAAGCAGAGAGTTACAAGCCTTAGAATAAACAGAGACAAGACAACAATATATGCTGGTGATACACTGCAGGTAACAAGCACTGCATCCCCTGCAACTGCATCGAATCAGGAAGTCATCTGGACATCATCAGATGAAAATGTTGCAACTATAGACCAGGATGGTCTCATAACTGCACTCGAAAGAGGACAGACAACAATCACTGCAACAGCAGTGGATGGAAGTGAGAAGACCAATTCGTTCACACTTACAGTAAAGAGGTATGTTGGTTCGATAGATTTAGACAAAGAAAGCCTTACTCTGTATGTAGGACAGAGAGATACTGTTAAGCAGACCGTGCTTCCGGAGAATGCGGATTACAAGAATGTTATCTGGCAGTCGGAGAACCCTGATATAGCAACTGTATCAAATGGAAATATAACAGGTGTCAAAGCTGGAACAACAAACATAACATGTACAGCTAGAGATGGCAGTGGAGTATCAAAAACATGTGAAGTTACAGTAGTCCAGCAGATATCATCAATAGTATTGGGTGAGAGCACTAAGACTGTGAATGTAGGTGATAAGTTTACCCCGAATGTGACTCTCAATCCGGAGAATGCTTCAAAAACAGAGCTGAAGTGGACAAGCTCGAGTGAAGCAGTAGCATCTGTAGATCAGAATGGAGAGGTAACAGCAAAATCCCGTGGTACAGCGACAATCACATGCGAGGCTGTCGAAGGCATTGAAGGAAGAAAGGCCAAGGCAACTCTCAGACTTACAGTTAACCAGCCGGTTACAGGAATAAAACTTAATCAGACAAAACTGAATCTGTTTGTGGGTAAACAGGGCAGAATAACATCGACTGTAGCTCCTGCTAACGCAAATAACAGAAATGTTGAGTGGACAACTTCTAACAGCAAGGTAGCAACTGTAAACAATGGTACTATCACAGCAGTATCAAAGGGAACAGCAGTTATCACATGTAAGGCTAAGGATGGAAGCGGCAAGCTTGCAAAGTGTACTGTTACGGTTTCACAGCCTGTAACATCCATCAAGCTCAATGCAACAAACAAGACTATCAAGAAGGGTGCGACATTCACACTCAAGGCAACTGTAGGTCCTGCAGCGGCAAACAATAAGGCGGTTACATGGTCATCATCGAACACCAAGGTTGCAACAGTTTCGTCAACAGGAGTTGTCAAGGCTGTTAGAAAGGGTTCGGCAGTTATCACATGTAAATCAAAGGACGGAAGCAATATTACTGCCAAGTGTACAATCAATTCAGTTATTATGGTTTCTTCGATCAAGTTAAACAAGAAGACAGCAACCATAAAGAGAAAGGGAAAGATAACACTCAGGGCAACAGTAGGTCCTGCAACTGCAAACAACAAGGCAGTTACCTGGGTTTCCTCAAATAAGAAGATAGCTACCGTAACAACAAGTGGAACAGTAGTAGGTAAGAAGAAGGGCCGTGTGGTAATTAAATGTAAGGCTAAGGATGGCAGTGGTAAGTACGCAAAGTGTACAATCATAGTAAAATAAAATATAACAACATATAGTTGGAATATATGATCTTAACCGTCAGGCCTGCAAAACAGGTCTGACGGTTTTTTACGTATATTGTTCTTTGCTGTTCTTTATTTTTATTTAACGTTAAAAAATGTTGTAAGCAAATAGCAATTGTGATAAACTATTAGAAAAATTGATTTCATTTACATGGAGGCATTTATAGATATGAAGAAGCTTATTTTAGTTACATCACCACCAGCATGTGGAAAGACATTTATTTCAAAGCAGGTTGCAAAGGCACTTCACAATTGTGTATACCTTGACAAGGATACACTTATCGTGCTTTCAAAGCAGATATTTGTGGTTGCCGGACAGGAGTACAACCGTTCATCAGACTTCTTCCAGAAGGAGATCAGAGATTACGAGTATTACTGTGTGCTGGATCTTGCATTTGAGGCATTGGATTACAATGATACAGTTCTCATCAATGCTCCGTTCACAGAGGAGATCAGAGATGATGAGTATCTTGACAATCTTCGCGCTAAGCTTGCAGAGAAAGATGCAGAGCTCTTCGTTATCTGGGTAAATACAAGAAAAGATGTATGTCATGAGAGAATGATCAAGAGAGCTTCAGACAGAGATACATGGAAGCTTGAGCACTGGGATGAGTACATCAACAGCCAGAACTTCAATCCGCCTACAAACATCAAGGATCTCTTCATTTTCGAGAACTCATCAGAGGAGGAATATGAGGATTCAATCAAGAAGGTTGTCAAGGCTGTAAGAGGTTAATTGGCACATACAATAAAATATTTATGACAGGAGTAGAGAATATGGCAACAATCAGAAGTTTTAGAGCCTATAGACCGAGACCAGATGTTGCAGGCAGAGTAGCTGCCTTGCCATACGATGTGTATAACCGTCAGGAAGCAGAGATAGAGGTCAAGCGCGAACCATTATCATTTTTGAAAGTGGACAGAGCAGAGACATCCTTTGGACCAGATGTGGATACATATGCTCCATGTGTATATGATAAGGCTGGTCAGCTGCTTCAGGGCATGATAGATGATGGAACATATATCATGGAGCGCAGACCAGTCTATTATATTTATGAGCTTATCATGGATGGCCGGCATCAGACAGGACTCGTGGCATGTTCTTCTATAGATGACTATATGAATGGAGTCATCAAGAAGCATGAGAATACCAGAGAGGACAAGGAGATAGACAGAATAAAGCATGTCGAGGCATGCGGAGCGCAGACGGGACCTATATTCCTTGCGTACAGAGAGATAGATAAGGTTGACGAGATCATCGATAGAGTGAAGAAGGGTGATAAGTTGTACGGCTTCACATCACCTGACGGGATCACTCACAACGTATGGATAATAGATGGCCAGGAAGATATAGACACCATCAGAGCTGCATTTGAAGGAGTGGACGATATCTATATAGCGGATGGACACCACAGGGCGGCATCGGCCGTCAAGGCGGGAATCCATATGAGAGAGAAGAATCCGGGATATACCGGGGATGAGGAATTCAATTATTTCCTCTCTGTACTTTTCCCTCATGACCAGCTTATGATCATGCCGTACAACAGAGTGGTAAAGGATCTCAACGGACATGACAAGCAGGAATTCATGGATGAGGTTTCAAAGATATTTGATGTGACAGCCAGTGATGTTCCGGTGGAACCACAGGTCAAAGGACAGGTGGGAATGTACATGGATGGAAGCTGGTACAGACTGGATGTCAGAGAAGGTATTGTTCCGGATGATGTCGTGGGCAGACTTGACGTATCGGTACTTCAGGACAATGTGCTTGCACCGATACTTGGAATACAGGATCCGAGAACTGATCAGAGGATCATGTTCGTAGGTGGAATCAGAGGACTTGCAGAGCTTGAGCGTCTGGTGAATGGAGGAATGGCGGTTGCATTCTCGATGTATCCGACATCCATCACTGAACTGTTCGACATTGCAGATGCGGGACTTCTCATGCCTCCAAAGTCAACGTGGTTTGAGCCAAAGCTCAGAAGCGGAATATTTATACACAAGATAGACTAACATTAGGAGAAGGGGTTTTATGGAGATATTTGTATTGAAATCAGATGAGGTTGCAGCGATAACAAGGGGTACGCATGGCAACCCTCATCATATTCTTGGTATGCACCAGTGTCTTAATGACTGCTATGTAAATGCATACCTTCCGAGGGCTACGGCTGCGTTTGTTCTCAGGATAAATGAAGAAACGGGCGAGCCGATATTTAAATATCCTATGACCGAGATAGGTTCACAGGGATTTTTTACAGTGAAGATCGAGGATAGCGGGGCATTTGCATATAAGCTCATAACAGAAGGCGAGCAGGCGGCTGAATTCTATGATCCGTATTCATTCGGATACAGCGTGGATCCGGTCAATGTCATGAAGGTGGTAAATGGAGACGATGGAATATTGTCGGATTTCCATGTAAAGGATCTGTTTGGAGCAAGACAGATCACGCTCGATGGTGTACAGGGTGTATCGTTCTGCATGAATATGCCGGGGGCAACCAGGGTCAGTGTGGTAGGAGATTTCAACGGATGGGATGGACGCGTGAATCCTATGAGAAGGATTGACTACACTGATATGTTTGAGCTGTTCATTCCGGGCGATCTCATGAATACCAGATACAAATTCGAGGCATTATACAGAGATGGAAATACAGATATATTTGCAGACCCTTACGCTGAGGTTTATGAGGTGGCACCGGGAAATGCGTCGGTACTTGCAAAGCTTGAGTATAGCTGGTCAGACTCTTCATATATGAAGAAGAGAGGCAGTGTATCTGCCCCGGTAAATATATATGAGGTCCACATGCCGACATGGAAGAGAAACTCAGATGGATATCCTCTTAACTATCTCGAATTTGGCAAAGAGGCTGCCATGTACGTGAAGAATATGGGATACAACTACATACAGTTTATGCCACTTATGGAATATAGAGATGACAATGGCTGGGGTTATGATACCGTGGGAATGTTCGCTCCGACATCGAGATTTGGATCACCTACGGAGTTCATGGCCATGGTCGATCATTTCCACAGCAAGGGGATAGGCGTTATCATGGATATGGTATCTGTGAGGGATGTGGATTGTATCGCATATTGGATAGATACATATCATCTGGACGGAGTAAGGCTGGAGGATGAGGAGCTTATCAGAGCGCTGAGAACAAACCTCGGTACTGCAGGTGATGATGTTATGACAGATCTCAGGTGGAATAATGAGGCTGTGTCCAGAGTGACAGATTTCATGATGATACCTCCTGTGAACAGAGGAAGCTTTACGGATTATACATGTGGTATACCATTTGATGAGAAGGATGATACCGTATGGGCGCTCAGCCATGATGAGGTTGCATATGAGCGTGGAAGTTACGCATCCAAGATGTCGGGTGGCTATGAGGACAAGTATGCTGATCTCAGACTTCTGTTTGGTCTCACCATGTCACTACCGGGAAGAAAGCTGACGTTTATGGGACAGGAATTAGGCGGATTTGCCGGGTTTGACGGAAGAACCCAGATCGACTGGTCGGTTCTTGAGTTCGATGCAAACAGCTATTTTCAGAAATATATAAAGGAACTCAACAAATTATACGATACAAAGAATGCTCTGTGCGGTGATGGCAGGGACCTTGCCGGCAGTGCACTTGATATACAGGAGAAGGGACAGGTAATATCATTTGTAAGACATGGTTTGGATGTCGCAGATGATGTGTATATTGTCTGCAACTTCGGACTTAAAAATGTGACAGGATATAAGCTTCCGGTTGAGACGGATGGAAAGTACAGAGAGATCTTCTCAAGTGATAACCTAAAATACGGAGGCGAGGGCAACAATAACAAAGGATATGAGACTGCGGCGGATGGCGTGATAGAAGTGAGTGCTCCTGCACTGTCATTTGCAGTGTTTGCCCATGTAAAATAGGAGGAATAGACATTTATGCTATTGATTGGTGATCTGTATAACATGGCGGCTGATACTGCGACCACAGAGAGTGTGGTCGGGGATGCTGTGAAGGAGGCAACGGATCAGGTGAGCATCATAGGACAATATATCCAGAAGCTTACAGACTGGTGCATGTCCAAGCTGGGCAGTATAGTAGTGGCGGTCATATTCATGGTTGTCTGCTTCAAGCTGGTGAAACTTCTGCTCAAGATACTCAGGAAGAGCTTCGAGAGATCAAAGCTTGATCCGAGTGTTGCAGGATTTTTCATATCGGCGGTCAAGATCGTCATGAATGTTTTGATCGTGCTCACTGCGGCGAGTATCGTGGGATTTCAGATCACATCATTCATAACCATACTCGGTACAGCAGGCGTTACCCTTGGACTTGCACTCCAGGGAAGTCTGTCAAATCTTGCGGGCGGGCTGCTGATACTCATACTGAAGCCATTCAGGGTCGGAGATTATATAGTGGAGAACAATACCCACTGTGAGGGAACAGTAGTGTCCATAGATATATTCTATACAAGACTTATAACCCTCGACAACAAATCAGTCGTCATACCGAATGGCAACATATCCAATACATCCCTTGTGAATGTGACTGAGCACGATATGAGGAGAGTGGAGATACCATTTTCCGTTGCGTATGACTCCGATATGGAGAAGGTCAAGAGAGTCACACTTGAGACCATAAAGGATGTTGACGGTTTCCTTAAGGATGAGCAGGTTCTCTTCTATATAGATGAATTTGCTGACAGCGGTATCAATATGTATGTGAAGTTCTATGCGACGATAGAGAAGTTTTTCGATGCCAAGTGGGATGCCATGTGGAAGCTCAAGAAGGCATTTGATGAGAACGGCATAGAGATTCCGTTCAATCAGGTGGATGTGCACATGAGACAATAGTTCATTAACACACATAAAATGCTTGATTTCTTGCAAAAATAAAGGCAATCGAGTATAATCATGTGGATGTAGGTATCAAAGACTGTGTATTTACTGCACAGTCTTAATATAAATTTGTTTAAGGAGTGATTGATATGACAAAGATTGATATTATCTCAGGCTTCCTTGGGGCCGGTAAGACAACGTTGATCAAGAAACTTATTGAGCAGGCATTTAAGGGCGAGAAGCTGGTTCTCATAGAGAACGAGTTTGGTGAGATAGGAATCGATGGCGGTTTCCTGAAGGATGCCGGCGTTCAGATCACAGAGATGAACTCAGGTTGTATCTGTTGTTCACTGGTCGGAGATTTCGGTACTGCACTCAAGCAGGTTATCACAGATTACACGCCTGACAGGATCATCATTGAGCCGTCAGGAGTTGGTAAGCTGTCTGATGTTATCAAGGCAGTAAAGGATGTATCAGGCAATCTTGATGTTGAGCTCGACAGCTACACAACAGTTGCCGATGTGTCAAAGGTTAAGATATATATGAAGAACTTCGGTGAGTTCTTCAATAACCAGATCGAGAGTGCCAACACTATCATCCTGAGCAGAACACAGACAACCACACAGGATAAGATCGAGAAGGCTGTAGCCATGATCAGAGAGAAGAACGATCATGCAACCATCATCACAACTCCATGGGATGAGATCGATGGAGCAGCCATCAGAGAGGCTATGCAGAACTACAAGTCTCTTGAGGAGACAATGATGGATGAGGCTAAGAAGGGACATGATCATGACCACGACCACGGTGATGAGTGCACATGTGGCTGTCACGACCATGACCATCATCACGACCATGATGACGACCATGAGCATCATCACGACCACGATGAGCACGAGCATCACCACGATCACGATGACCACGATCATCATCATGATCACGACCATGGCGATGAGTGTACATGTGGCTGCCATGACCATGATCACCACCATCATCACGCAGATGAGGTATTTACAAGCTGGGGCAAGGAGACTCCTCACAAGTACAATGAGGACAAGCTCAGAGAGATCCTTGACACTCTGGCTGACACAGAGAAGTACGGTGTTATCCTCAGAGCAAAGGGTATCGTTCCTAGCGATGCAGGTGAGTGGCTGTACTTTGATCTTGTACCAGGCGAGTTCGAGATCAGAAAGGGCAAGGCTGACATCACTGGTAAGCTTTGCGTAATAGGAAGCAAGCTTAAGGAGGACGACCTTGCAGAATTGTTCGAGGTTTAAGCAGGTTGTTCTATGATAAGGAGTTAATATGATGGGACGTCAGAATAAAGAGATACCTGTATATGTGTTCATGGGATTCCTTGAGAGTGGCAAGACAACATTTGCCAAGGAGACCCTGATGGACAGAGGCTTTACGGGTGGAGCCAAGACCCTTCTTCTCGTCTGCGAGGACGGAGAGGAGGAGTACGATCTTGAGGCTCTGAAGAAGGCTAATATATATACAGAGTTCATAGAGGAAGATCAGCTCACCACAGACCATCTCCTTGACCTTCAGGACAAATACAATCCGGAACAGGTCATGATCGAGTACAATGGTATGTGGAAGCTCGATAAGATATTTGAGATAAGGGTTCCAAAGGGATGGACAGTTGTCCAGGTCATCTCATTTGTGAATGCGGAGACATACGATGTGTATTCACAGAACATGAAGGCAACCATGGTTGAGCAGTTCAACAGTGCGGACATGGTAATCTTCAACAGGTGTGATGAGAATTCCAAGATACCTGAGTGGAGAAGATCCATCAAGGCGGTGAACAGAAGAGCACAGATCATCTTTGAGATGAAAGATGGCTCCATTGCACCTGAGACAAATGAACCTGAGGATCTGCCATACGATGTGAGCGCAGATGTGATAGAACTGCCGGATGACGATTTCGGTATCTGGTATGTGGATGCATCTGACATGAAAGAGAGATACGACGGCAAGAAGATCCACTTCAAGGCCATGGTATTTAGACCAAAGCAGTACGGCAGCAATGCATTTGTTCCTGGAAGATTCGCCATGACATGCTGTGTTGAGGATATCCAGTTTGTCGGATTCAAGTGCTATTATCAGGGTGCTAAGAATCTTGTGGACAGACAGTGGGTTGATGTCACAGCCAAGATAGGCTACGAGTATTACCCAGATTTTGAAGGTGAAGGACCTGTTCTCACAGCAGAGAAGGTCACACTCACAAGTGCACCTGATGAAGAGGTAGTATATTTCAGTTAAGAGTTGAGCAGCTCCCTGAATACATGATATTTGATGTATCCGGGGAGCTTTTTTTGCGCGGACGGGGAATGCCGGAAGAGCTTTGACGTGTCCTTACGAAAGTGTAAGTTGCGTTATTTACCGGCAGAATTTATTATAAGTTTAGTGTAAAAAATAAAGTCAAATTGGAAGGAAAGACTTATGATCAGATCGGCGAAACTTGCGTGTGGCGGTGCGGTTGCACTTATGCTGCTTGGAGGTATGATCTGTCCAGCTATGGCGGAAACGAACACAGATAGTGCATATGGACGGGTTGAACAGAGGATAATTGAAAATAACCCTGATTTTGATATACAGCTAAAGTATGGACTCAATGGATATGCGGTAAATGACAGAGGCAGTGTTATCAGGCTGGATATTGTGTGTGACACAGATTTTGCGGGAAATGTGTCTGTGCAGACGAGCTATTCCGAGGGTTTTGGCACAAAGAATATGACATATGCCAAAGATGTGGAATTCAAGGCGGGTGAAAATACAACGCTGGAATTCTGTGTCGACAATATGGGCTCCGGCATAGCAAAGGTTGAGATCAAGGACAGCGACGGAGTGCTGGTGTACTCAGAGCGGGATTCGCTGAGTATAGAGGGCAATGATATGGTAGCCGCAGTGGGAGTGATTAGTGACAGACAGGATGCCATGTCTTATATAGAGGATGTCTCCATGGACAATGTGTATGATAATGCAAAGGTAGAGACGGTTGCATTGTCACCTTCAGATATTCCTGAGTCCGAGGAGGGAATGGAGGCTATAGAGTATCTGTTGGTGGATGATTATGATCTGTCGGGCTTGTCAGAGAAGCAGAGTGCTGCCATAAAACAATGGGTGTACAGTGGTGGAGCTATGATACTGGCAAAATCGTCAGGTGAAAATGAACTCAGCAGCTTTGACGGGGACTTTGTCTCCGCTGTTAATGACACACAAAAGGTACATGAGCTGGACGGCTCAGATGGGTACTATCTGAATATGGGACATGGCAGGATCGTGGTGCTCCCATATTCACTTGCACAGACTGATGAGAAGGATAAGACTGCCCAGGCGCAGGCTGCTCTGGAGGCGGGCTTTACGGATATGACACATAACTGGATCGATGGAGGCTGGTATTATGGAGGCACATATTATGGATATGATGTGGCAAATGCAGCAAACAAGAGAAAGACCCCGTCACCTGTTGTCATTATGATCGTGCTGATCATATATATCATTGTGTGTGGCCCTGTGGCGTACATCGTCCTCAGCAGGCTCAAAAAGAAGGAGCTCATATGGGGAGTTATCCCGGTATGTGCAATTATCGGTACATGCGCCATATATATGGTAAGCCTCAAGTACAGAGTTACAAAGCCTATCGGACTTACATTTGTGGCTGCGGATATAAGCGGTGATACCAAGCTGGAGGATGCATATTCATATATAATAGGCGGCAGATCAGGCCAATACAAGATAGACATCAACAGCAAATATTCCAACATCGAGATGGATGATTCCATGGGATCCAGCTTTTATGACAATCTCAATGCGGTAAAAAATGATGGAAAAGATGGCGTTACACTGAATTATTACAGCAATCGTTCATTTGGCACTATATCAGCTAATGCAAGCTTTGCTGGAAGCAACGATATTGGAAGGATTCGGAAGAATTTGACATTATATACAGATGGCTTTGAGGGAACATTGACAAATGACACCTCGTACGATGTGGAGAATCTTGTGGTCATGTCCGAGGGATATTATTACGTTGCTGATGTCCTGAGAGCGGGAGATACCATACGGATAAGCAGGAAGAATACCCACAAATTTGACGGCGGCTCCATACTTGACGGAATGAGATCATATTACACGAAGAAGTATGGTGAGGATTATTTCGGAGATGATGAATCGTCGACGGAATGGTCCGGAAATTATTACATGCAGCTCCGGCTTGCCCAGTACAGTAGACTCGCTGCGGATGACGGCGTTGTGGCTGTGTGGGGAACCATACAGCGGGATCCGGATATGATGAGTGATGCCGATACGGAAAATTATGGCAGCTATATGGTATACGACATAGATACCCTTAAATATGAGGATGTGGATGGAGTTTATTATTACAGCATTTATGACAGGGATGAGAATGGAATCGGCGGATCAGATTATGGTGATGACGATCTGTTGATGTATTCTGAAACCGTGGACGTTAACATCAGATTTGGCAAGAATGATGATATAACGGAACTGATATACGATAAGACCCAGGCGGGAAGCGGCAAGAACAAGGTCGTAGTGCAGATGCTCAACAGAGAGACCGACGAATATGACACGGTATTTGCCGATGGACAGACGATCATAAAGGGGCAGGAACTTGACAAATATATGTCGGACGGATGCCTGGCTATGAGATTTATATCTCCTCAGCAGGGAGATTATTATGTGGACAGTTACCTTCCACATATCAGTGCGAGGGGAGGTGTCCGGTAATGGTTGATATAGAAGAACTCACCAAGAGATATGGAAAGTTTGTTGCGCTCGATCATATGAACCTTCATATTGATAAGGGCGAGATATTCGGATTTGTCGGACCAAATGGTGCCGGTAAGACGACAACCATGAGGATCATGTGCGGACTCCTTAAAGCCACATCGGGAAAGGTCACCATAGACGGTGTAGACGCACTTGGCAGACCTGCGGATGTGAAACGGAAGATAGGATATGTTCCTGACTTTTTCGGTGTGTACGACAATCTGAAGGTCATGGAGTACATGGATTTTTATGGCTCCATGTACGGCATGAGCAAGCGGGAAGTGGAGAAGGTCGCAGATAAATATCTGGAGCTTGTCGCCATTCAGGATAAAAAGGACGAGTTCGTCGACAGCCTTTCAAGAGGTATGAAGCAGAGACTTTGTGTAGCAAGAGCGCTCATACATGATCCCGAGCTTCTGGTGCTCGATGAGCCGAGTTCGGGTCTGGATCCAAGGTCAAGACATGATATGAAGAATATACTGCGTGATCTGAAGGAGATGGGCAAGACCATCGTGATAAGCTCGCATATTCTGCCGGAGCTTTCAGAGATGTGTACGAGTATAGGTGTCATAGACCACGGAAAGATAGTGGCCAGCGGAAGCGTGGATGAGATTGTAAATGGTGATAAGAACATGCCTCCTGTAAGGATAAAGGGATATATGTTGGGACTTGATGCGGAGGCCTCGGCCAACAGGATATCTGTCATTGTGAAGGAAAGATTCAATGTGGATCGCATAAGTATACAAGATGGAGAAATTCTTGTCTATTATTCAGGCACGAGGGAGTCTGACGCCGAGCTTCTCAGAAGTCTTGTGGACAACGGTGTGCACGTTCATCAGTTTTTCAGGGAGAAGGAAGATCTGGAATCCCTGTTCCTTAAGATTACGGGAGGTGAGAATCGTGGCGCGAAGAACAATTATTAATCCCATATTGAAGAAGGATATTCTGGTAAATGCGAGAAGTGCCAGAATGGTCGTGACGATAACAGTCATCAACTGCCTGTTTGCGCTGGTTGTCGGAATGCTCTTCATGACGAGCAGAGGCTCAGCATATCAGGTATATTATTCAAATATTGCACAGATGTTTCCTGTGCTTGCGGTGTGTGAGCTGTGCATAATAGGACTCATAGTTCCGATAATCACATCCACCTCGATATCCGGTGAGAGGGAGAGACAGACGCTTGAGATCATGCTGACGACTCCGGTAAGACCTATATCGATAGTTGCCGGAAAGCTCCTGTCGGCAGTTGCCACCACGGCAATGTATGTCATAGCAACTCTTCCGTTTATGGCGGTTGCATTCATAGTTGGAGGAATGGGCTGGGACGAACTGTTCAAATACCTTGGAATGGTTCTCTTTATAGATATATACGTTGGTAGTATCGGAATATTTTACTCCTGCGTGAAGAGAACTTCTGTGTCGGCGGCCATATCAACCATAGTGACTATAGCCACTATTGTGTTTTTATCATGTGCGATAGGAAAAGTTTTTGAATCTATGATGTATATGTCGGACGGTTCAAGAAGCAGTTATGCTGCTTATATGATGGGAAAGGCAGTGTGCTATGCAGTCAATCCTGCCATATGGATAGCAGAAAATTTCGTCAGATTGCTCGAGGATGAATCTGTGGTGGAAACTATGACGGGATACGGTAAATACACGAATTTCGTGGTGGATCATATGGCCGTGATCTCAGTGTGTGTGAATCTCGCAGCATCATTTGTGCTGCTTAAGGTGGCTTCGGTGAAGCTGATTAAGGGCAGCAGAAAAAGGAAAAAGTCAAGGATATGATATTCCAAACAGGTATACAAAATGGAGTTTGACTTGTGTTTGATTATGGGATATCCTTTTTAGTGTAATATGTGCTCCGATGGAGAGGCTGCTCGGCAGAGCGGGAAGGAGCACTTGCTTATGTATAGTAAAGTATTAAGTGGACTTGTACAGGGAATCGACGGGACGCTCATATCAGTGGAGACGGATATACACGATGGGCTTCCCGTTATGAATATGGTCGGATACCTGTCCTCCTGCGTGAAGGAAGCAGGAGAACGGGTCCGGACTGCACTGCGCAATTCCGGTTTCAACATTCCTCCGAAGAGAATAACGATCAATCTCTTTCCGGCGGATATCAGAAAGGAAGGCACTGCCTTCGATCTGCCCATCGCAGCGGGTATGCTGGCGTCCATGGGCGTTATTCCAACAGACAATATAAAGAACATACTTATTCTTGGAGAGCTGGGGCTTGACGGACATGTGAATATGGTGAGCGGTGTGCTGTCCATAGTTCACTCTGCGTACAGCGAAGGTGTGAGGAGCTGTATAGTGCCGGCGGGGAATTCCAGGGAGGCCGCCATTATACGTGGGATGACTGTTATACCGGTCACAAGTATAGGAGAGCTGGTCGATCACTTGAGTGGTATACAGACCATAGAGCCTGAATATGTTGATGTAGAAGCCATGCTAGATACGTCAGGGGATGAAGCTGAAGTGGATTTCTCTGAGGTAATGGGGCATGAATCCCTTAAACGTGGAGTGGAGATAGCCGCGGCGGGAATGCACAACATACTCATGACAGGCTCCGCCGGGGCAGGCAAATCCATGATAGCCAGACGTATCCCGACGATACTTCCGAGACTCAGCCTTGAGGAGAGTATAGAGATAACGAAGGTGTACAGTGTGGCGGGACTTCTGGATGAATCCTGTCATATAATAAACCGCCGTCCATTCCGGGCACCTCATCATACGATATCCCTGCATGCCCTGTCCGGCGGCGGGCATAATCCGAGACCAGGAGAGATCAGTCTTGCACACGGTGGTGTGCTGTTTCTCGATGAGCTGCCGGAGTTTAACCGGAACGTGCTCGAGGTCATGAGACAGCCCCTTGAGGACGGTGAGGTCAGTATATCAAGGCTTGGTGGAATATACAGATTTCCTGCGGACTTCATGCTGGTTGCGGCGAGAAATCCATGCCCCTGCGGACAGTACCCGGATATGAACAGGTGTACATGCACGGTCAGGCAGATCAGAAATTATAATGCCAGGATAAGCAAGCCTCTGCTTGACAGGATAGATATAAATGTGGATGTTAGGAAGGTGGACTGCAGACAGTTATTTGGTGGCCGGACAGGGAAGAATTCAGCAGAAATGAGGGAGAGTGTGCTGAGAGCCCAGAGGATACAGAGTGAAAGGTTCAGCGGTGAAAATATACGGTTCAATTCCCAGATGGATTCGGCATTATGCAGTAAATATGTAGTGCTTGACGGCGAGGCAAAGAATTTCATGGAGGACTGTTTTGCTGATATGGATATGACTGCGAGAGGAGCATACAGGGTACTCAAGATAGCCAGGACTATTGCGGATCTCGATGGAGATCCTGAGGTCGGGATAAAACACCTGAGAGAAGCGGTGTTCTTCAGAAATGCGGACATTCAGGGAGGTGTGTGACATGACGGAGGAATTACTTTATCTCTGGTTTGGGATGATAAGCAGAATGACTCACACTGTGAAGATGAACGTTGCCATGAAATACGGAGGTATAAGAGGACTGTGGAACACTTCTGAGGAACAGCTTCGGGATGAACTCACACAGGCTCAGGCTGACGGATTCCTTGAACACAGGGATGCCGGGAAAGTTGCGGCATATGCAGAGGAGCTTCGAAGAAATGACATTACATATATTTATCCGGGACATAAGCTGTATCCCGGGAAGCTGTATGATATACCGGACCCCCCTATGCTTCTGTTTGCAGCAGGGGATGTGGATGTGCTGGCGGATCTGGACCCTGCGGTTGCGGTGGTAGGGGCAAGAAAGGCCTCTGTGTACGGAAGGGAAGCTGCCGACAGGCTGTCGGGGGAGCTTGCAGCATCAGGGGTTACTATAGTCAGTGGAATGGCACTGGGAATAGATGGTGCTGCGCACAGAGCTGCCATGAAGGCCGGAGGAAAGACTGTGGCTGTGCTCGGAAGTGGTATAAATGTTCCGTATCCGAGGGAGAACTATGATATATATCACGACATAAGAAATGGCGGCGGAGTAGTGCTGTCGGAATGTGGGCTTGACATAAGACCGGATGCTTTCAGATTCCCGTACAGGAACAGGATAATCAGTGGACTTTCGTCCGGTGTGCTCGTCGTTGAGGCGAGGGAAAAAAGCGGTTCTCTGATCACTGCGGACCAGGCACTGGAGCAGGGGCGGGAAGTGTATGCTGTTCCCGGGAGGATCACGGATTCGGGCAGCAGAGGCTGTAACGGACTTATCAGAATGGGGGCGGTGTGTGTCACACAGGTGGAGGATATACTTGATGAAATGGGCATAAACCGAGCTGAATCAAAGGCGTTTAACAAAAATTTACTTGCGCCTGCAGAGAAAAAAGTGTATAGTTGTGTACGTTTGGAATCAAGGCATATAGATGATATATGCTTCGAGACTGGGATTTCAGTGTCTGAGGTGACTCAGATATTGTATGAATTAGAACAGAAAAGATTGATAAAACAGTTGGTAAGAAATTATTATGTCAGAGCCTGACCATGAAAATGAACACTGCCGGAAGATGCTCTGGGATGATAAGAATTACAGGAAACCTACAGAAAGGACAGATAGCTATGGCAAAAAATCTTGTTATTGTTGAGTCTCCGGCTAAAGCTAAGACAATAAAAAAGTTTCTTGGATCAAACTATGAGGTGATTGCTTCGAATGGCCATGTGAGAGATCTGCCAAAGAGTCAGATGGGAATAGACGTCGATAATGATTTCGAGCCCAAATATATCACTATAAGGGGTAAAGGTGATATCCTTGCCGCTCTGAGAAAAGCGGTTAAGAAGGCCGACAAGATCTATCTCGCAACTGACCCGGACCGTGAGGGAGAGGCTATATCCTATCATTTGATGAAAGCACTTAAGCTGGAGAATAAGGATTACAAGAGAATTACGTTCAATGAGATCACAAAGAATGCGGTAAAGAATTCTATAAAGCAGGCAAGGGACATAGACATGAACCTTGTGGATGCCCAGCAGGCGAGACGAGTGCTCGACAGACTTGTTGGTTACAAGATCAGCCCGGTTCTCTGGGCAAAGATCAAGAGAGGTCTTTCTGCCGGACGTGTACAGTCTGTTGCACTCAAGCTCGTGTGTGACAGGGAGAAGGAGATAAATGATTTTATCCCGCAGGAATACTGGACACTGGACGCGAATCTGACTGGCGGCAAGCTCAAGAAGCCTATCACGTTCAAGTTTACCGGAGATGGTAAGAATAAGGAAGAGATATCAGGCAGAGCGGCACTCGATGAGATACTCAGCGGTCTTCAAGATGGAGAGTACGTTGTAAAGTCCATAAAAGAGAGTGAGAGAAACAAGAAGGCACCGCTGCCATTTACAACAAGTACGCTGCAGCAGGAGGCTTCATCGAAGCTCAATTTTGCGACATCCAAGACGATGAGAATCGCACAGCAGCTCTATGAGGGCGTTGATATCAAGGGCCGTGGAACGATAGGTCTCATAACATACCTGAGAACAGATTCCACTAGAATATCAGAGGAAGCAGTTGCTGCTGCTGACAAATATATAACGGACAATTTCGGTGAGATATATATTGGCGATTCAAATGGACGCGCCAAGACAGACAAGAAGATACAGGATGCTCATGAGGCTATCAGACCTACAGATGTGACTCTGTCACCGGTCATGGTAAAGGAACAGCTCTCAAGGGATCAGTTCAGACTGTATCAGCTCATATATAATCGTTTCCTTGCAAGCCAGATGGCGGGGGCGGTATATTCTGTCAAGAGTGTAAAGGTAAGCTGCGGCGATGCGACATTCCAGACATCTGCATCAAAGATAGCATTTGACGGATTCCTTGCTGTATACAATCTGGACAATGACAGAGGAGAGACAGTTGCGGGAATCAACAATCTTGCTGAGGGCGATGTGCTGGAGCTTGACGGCTTTGAGGAGAAACAGCATTTTACACAGCCGCCTGCAAGATATACAGAGGCATTGCTTGTCAAGACATTGGAGGAGCTTGGAATTGGAAGACCAAGTACCTATGCTCCAACCATATCGACCATACTTGCGAGAAGATATATAACGAAGGAACAGAAGAAGTTATATGTGACAGCCATAGGTGATGCGGTTAACCAGAGCATGGAGCAGGCGTTCCCGGTTATCATAGATGTGAATTTCACGGCTAACATGGAGTCCCTTCTCGATAAGATAGGAGAGGGAACCGTGGACTGGAAAGTGGTTGTCCGCAATTTCTATCCGGATCTCGACGAGGCGGTGAAGAAGGCGGAGGCAGAACTTGAGTCCATCAAGATAGAGGATGAGGTGTCCGAGGAAGTGTGTGACGTGTGTGGACGAAACATGGTCATCAAGTATGGTCCTCACGGCAAATTCCTGGCGTGTCCTGGATTCCCTGAGTGCAGATTTACAAAGCCGTTCTACGAGAAGATAGGTGTTACCTGTCCTAAGTGTGGCGGAGACGTGGTCATCAAGACGACGAGAAAGGGTAGAAGATACTATGGATGTATCAATGCACCTGAGTGTGATTTCATGTCATGGGCAATGCCAAGTAATGAGAAATGTCCTGAATGTGGAAAGTACATGATAGTAAAGGGCAATAAGCTGGTATGCTCAGATCAGGAGTGTGGTTATACCTGCAACAACAAGGCGGCGGAGACTGCTGATAAATAATTAAGATATAAGATATGTGACAGACAGATTCCTAATTGGAGACAATTAGTGAATTTGTCTGTTTTTTTGTTGAATTGTAGAAAAATTAAAAGAAGTGTATGGTTGTCATAATTATTAAAATTGTGTCGAAAAAAAGACTGACCACTATATGTTGTGGCTGAAAAATCCAGTAAAATCAACACTTTCTTAAATCTTTGTTTTTAGGACAACTTTACATAAAATATGGTTGTTATGTTAATCTTGTTGTGGTAGAATCACAAATAGTCATAATATTTCGAGCAAAAGATACTTTTTGTTACATAAAAAAATGGAGGATAACTTATGAGTGTACAATTGTTAGATAAAACACGAAAAATCAACAAGTTATTGCACAATAACAATTCACATAAGGTTGTTTTTAATGACATTTGTGATGTGCTCAGCGATATTCTTGCTTCAAACGTGATGGTAATAAGCAAGAAGGGCAAGATACTCGGACTCAAGAACAGAGAGGATATTCCGGAGATCCATGAGCTCATTGAGGGTAAGGTAGGAAGTCTCATAGACAACATGCTCAACGAGCGTCTTCTTCTCGTCCTGTCCACTAAGGAGAATGTTAATCTGACGACACTTGGATTTGATGGAAAGGATATAGACAAGTATCATGGTCTGCTCCTTCCTATTGATATAGCAGGAGAGAGACTTGGAACTCTGTTTCTGTACAGACTTCAGACTGAGTACGATATAGATGACATCATTCTTGGCGAATATGGAACCACCGTTGTGGGACTTGAGATGATGCGGGCGCTCAATGAGGAGAATGCTGAGGAAAACCGCAAGCTGGCCATAGTGAGATCAGCAATCAACACTCTGTCGTTTTCAGAGCTGCAGGCGATCAAACACATTTTTTCCGAGCTTGACGGCGAAGAGGGAATACTGGTGGCAAGCAAGGTCGCAGACAGGGTAGGCATAACAAGATCGGTTATAGTGAACGCACTCAGAAAGTTTGAGAGCGCAGGTGTTATCGAGGCGAGATCATCGGGAATGAAGGGCACGTACATAAAAGTGCTGAATGATGTGGTGTTTGATGAACTGAAGAATGCCTGAGAACAGAATTATAAATACATCGAAAAGGAGAGACATATATGATACCGGCAATAGTGACATTGATAGTAGGTGTAGCGATAGTGATAGTAAGCTTTTTCCTTACTGACGGTCCAAAAGAGAATACAGAGAATTCTGTGATGGATGAGAGCAGGGAGAATCTGGAGAAGAAGCTTGATGAGTATTGTGACAGCCTTGTAGAGAAGAAGAAGAATGAGCTGAAGAAACAGGGCGAAGCTGTGAAATCAGACATGAAAAAGGGCCTTGATGAGGTCAGGGAGTCATCGAAAAAAGAGCTTGCTGAGATGAGAGAGAGTTCAAAGAAGGAAATGAGTGAGCTCATGGACAGCACAAGGAAGGAGCTGGATGAATTCAGAGCCGGCACAGTCAAGGCAAATGAGACAGCCCAGGCTGATACCCAGAAGAAGATAGATGATGCAGTCAAGGCATACGAGGAGGGTATAGAGGCTGCAAAGAAGAAGATGCAGACAGAGCTTGAGGCTTGTGAGAAACAGTTGTCAGAGAAGGCCAAGAAGCAGATGATAGATTACATCAACCAGAGCCTTAAGGATGCATACGAGGCATATGATCCGGATGACACCAGCGAGAAAGAGCCTGTGACATACGATGAGCCTGAGACTGTAGAGACTTCCGAGTCAGAGCCTGCGGAGGCAGATAACGGATCAGAGAAGACTGAGCCGGATGCAGAGAAAGCTCAGTCAGAAAATGATTCTCAGGCAGCAGATAAGACAGAGACAGCAGATGGAGCTGAGACTAAAGCTGATGCTGAAGCAGAAGATGACGTAAAGACAGACGGTATCGCTGACAATGATAAGTCGGAGACATCCGAGGGTGAAGCGCAGAAAGAGAATACCGAGTCAGAGAGCAGCACTGAGGCTGCTGCAGATGTAGAGGCTGCCGAGAAAGCAGTCAGTGTGGAGGATGCACCGGTAACAGACAGTGCATTTACAGTGGTAGAGGCTGAAAATCCTGAGAAGGCAGCCGCAGCGATCGCTGAGAATAACAATGCTGCCAGATCTAGAAACAATCGTTCAAAGAAGAGAAAAAAGAAGAAAGCCGCTCAGAACAAGGTTGTTGATATATGGGATGAAGGCACAGATGTAGAGTCACAGGTTGCAGACCTGCACAAGAAGGGACTCAGCATCATGGAGATCGCAAACAAACTTGGAATAGGAGTTGGAGAGGCTAAGGTTATGATAGACAAGATCAATGAGGCTGACAAACAGTAATCAGTCCGGGAGGTAAGCTATGTATAAAAAAAGTTATTTCAGAGGCCTTGGTACAGGGCTGGTGATAGGAGCACTTACCATGACTGTTGCGTTTAATTTTGGAAATGCCGGAAAAACTGATTCAGGTCAGGGCAAGACGGCGGTCGTAAGTCAGCAGCAGGATAAGAGCACAGAGGATTCTTCCACAGAGACGACAACAGAGAAGAAGACCGAGGATAAGACGACAGAAAAGACAACGACAGAGAAAGTAACCACGGAAAAGAATGCCAATGCCGATAAGACTACAACAGAGACAGGCAAGTCAGAAAATGGCAAGAGCGATGCAGAGAGCGGCAGTGGAAGCAACAGTGGTACGACCGGAAGCTCCGACAAGTCAAATGGAACCGGCACAACAGATAACAACGGAGGCCTTTCTGATAAGACAGAGAGAGTTCCATCTGCCAAGGACAACGGCTATACAGAGGATAAGAATTCGCAGACCGGTTCAGGAAGCAACACAAATAAGACTAACGAGGCGGCGACAGAGGCTGTGAAAGCGAGTGCCATCAAGTATGACAATGGCGGCGGAGAGATCACATTTGGATCTGGAACATCTGCATACGAGATATGTCAGCTCCTGGCACAGATAGGGATAAGGGATGCGGATGAGTATTATGACTGGCTGCTCAGGTCAGGATATTCAGGCAGTCTTGTGCCTGGAACATATACATTCACCGGCAATGAGACAAATGGCGGAATAGTATGGATCCTTTTAGGTCATCAGTAAATAAAAATATATAAAACACAAGAAAAAAGTGCTTGAATGCACTTTTTTTTTGTGTTACAATGTCGATTGCGTGAGTGCGCATAACAAATATACATGCTGGTTGATAGTTGGCGTGGTGCCTGTGCTCGGGTGGTCCAAAGAGTTGATGCCGGCAGAAGATTTTAACCATGGAGGTAGAAAAAATGAGCGTTATTTCAATGAAGCAGTTATTAGAGGCAGGTGTACATTTCGGACACCAGACAAGAAGATGGAACCCTAAGATGAAGCCATACATCTACACAGAGCGTAATGGTATCTACATCATCGATCTTCAGAAGTCAGTAGGAATGGTTGACGATGCTTACAATGCAATCGGCGATTGTGTTGCAAACGGCGGAACTATCCTTTTTGTTGGTACAAAGAAGCAGGCTCAGGACTCAATCAAGAGCGAGGCAGAGCGTTGCGGTATGTACTATGTAAATGAGAGATGGCTTGGAGGTATGCTTACAAACTTCAAGACTATCCAGACAAGAATCGCTACTCTTAAGAAGTACGAGGAGATGGAGCAGGACGGTACATTTGACGTTCTCCCTAAGAAGGAAGTTATCCAGATCAAGAAGGAGATGGAGAAGCTTGAGAAGAACCTTGGCGGTATCAAGAACATGAAGAGAATACCAGACATGATCTTCGTTGTTGATCCTAAGAAGGAGAGAATCTGTATCCAGGAGGCTCAGTCACTTGGAATTAAGCTTGTTGGTATCGCTGATACAAACTGTGATCCAGAGGAGCTTGATTATGTAATCCCTGGTAACGACGACGCTATCAGAGCTGTAAAGCTTATCGTTTCAAAGATGGCAGACGCTGTTATCGAGGCTCAGCAGGGTGTTGACGCTGATTCAGTAGATGAGGCAGAGGCTGAGGAGACTACAGAGGAGTAATTATAACAAATATTCGGAGGTAGAAATAAAATGGCAATCACAGCAGCTCAGGTTAAAGAGTTAAGAGAGCTCACAGGTGCCGGTATGATGGATTGCAAGAAGGCACTTGCAGAGACTGATGGTAATATGGAAGCAGCAGTAGATGTACTTCGTAAGAGCGGTGCAGTTAAGGCTGAGAAGAAGGCAAGCAGAATCGCAGCAGAGGGTATCTGCCGTGCAGCAGTTAATGGTACAACAGGTGTTGTTGTAGAGGTTAACTCAGAGACAGACTTCGTTGCTAAGAACGAGATATTCCAGACATTTGTTCAGCAGATCGCTGATCAGGCACTTGCTTCATCACTTGTTGGTGGCAAGGATGGTGAGGATGTTGAGGCACTTCTCGGAGAGAATGGTCTTAAGGAAGCCCTTGTTGACAAGACAGCAACAATCGGAGAGAAGTTATCATTCCGTAGATTCCAGAAGCTTTCAGGCGATGTAGTAGTTGACTACTTACACGGCAATGGAAGAATCGGTGTTATCGTAGCTGGTAACGGCGCAAGCGATGATGCTGCTAAGGAAGCGCTCAAGAACGTAGCTATGCAGATCGCAGCTATGAACCCACAGTACATCAGCAGAGCTGATATCTCAGCAGACGCTATGGCTAAGCTTAAGGAGATCACAGTTGACAGTGCACTTAATGCACCTGATACACTTCCAAAGCCAATCCTTAACAAGCTTATCGCAAAGGCTGTTGACGGCGTATGGAGCGCAGAGGATGTAGCTATCTACGAAGAGAAGAAGAGCAACATGAACTTCTTATTCAACTTCCTTTCAAAGGAGGCAAAGGCACAGCTTGCAGAGCTTGCTATCGCTGATAAGGATGTTATCGTTGCAGATAAGATCTTCAATGGTCTTGTTGAGGGACGTATCTCAAAGCAGGTTAAGGAGATCAGCCTTCTTGATCAGGTATACGTTAAGGCTGAGGATGGCAAGCAGACAGTTGCCAAGTACCTTGAGTCAGTTAACAAGGATCTCAAGATCGCCAGCTTCGTTCGTTTCGAGGTTGGAGAGGGAATGGAGAAGAAGAACGAGGACTTCGCAGCCGAGGTTGCTAAGCAGATGAACGTTTAATCATATCCCGTATCTGAATATATGAATAATTGCCTTGCGGTTGGCTTTTGAGCTGGCCGTGGGGCTTTTTTATTGTCTGTTTCTGTTGATATCCAGCACTGTATAAAATATAATCTATGTAATTGCGGTTCAGACAGTGGATTTACGGATATATACAGATACAGGGTAGCGGACTGTGAGGATGGAACCAGGATAATATTTGTCGACTGCCGTCAGGAGCTGGAGTCGTTCAGAAATACATTGGTATACAGTGTAGGAGTGTCACTTCTGGGATTCCTTGCGGTGTTCATGCTGGTGCTGTTCTGGTCAAAGAAGATATTCAAGCCGGTGGCTGAGAGTTATGCCAAGCAGAAGCGGTTTATCACCGATGCAAGCCATGAGATCAAGACACCCCTAACTATCATAGATGCAAATACCGAGGTCATAGAGATGGTGAACGGTGAGAGTGAATGGACGAAGAACACCAGGGATCAGGTCAAGAGACTGACAGCGCTCACAAATCAGATGGTGGCTCTCTCCAGACTGGATGAGAATCCTGAACCGAAGGAGAAGGCAAAGTTTGATCTGTCTGATGTGGCGTATGAGGTGATAGATCATTTCTCGTCTCTGTCGGAGGTTCGAGGCAAGAAGATCAGCGCGGATATCGAAGATGGAATAAAGTATGTCGGAGATGAGAATTCCATCAGGCAGCTCATAAGCATACTGGTGGACAACGCCATGAAGTATGCTGTTGAATCAGCGGATATAAGTATATCCTTGAAGCGTGATGGCAGAAAGGTGAAGTTTGTTCTCAAAAACCTCACAGATGGCATGGAAGAGGGCTCTCAGGATATATTGTTTGAGAGATTCTATAGACCTGATAGCTCAAGAAATTCGGAGACCGGAGGTTCGGGAATAGGACTTTCTCTCGCCAAATCGATAGTTGAGTCTCACAAGGGCAGGATAACAGCAAGATGTGACGTGGACGGATACATCACATTCCAGGTTACATTATAGAATAATACAGTGTGTATACGTTAAAACGCTCTGTTCATGATATGAAGTTTACATAACATATCATGGACAGGGCGTTTTCTTTGTGTAAGCGTTGGGATTTATTGTGCATATTTGAAAATACATAACATAATATTATTCTGTTGCGCACAAAATTGCACACAAATTGCGCTTAAGTTGCGCTTCGGTATATACAAAATACACAAATAATTCCCAAAAACATTGTCTACAAGCGACATGGTAACCAGAACTCAAATATGTTAATATATCAGTATGAGGACAAACGGTTGCGCAACTGTTGATCAACATTATTATTGCAAGGAGGAATCCTTGTGATAATGCAGACGCCGCGCGGAGCGCATTGGGATGCGTCTGCGTAATAATACTTATTAGGAGGGCATATATGAGAAGAAAGAGAATTGTAAAGCAGATTGGCTGTGCAGTTCTTGCAGGAGCGCTTATGGTAGGGCAGATCTTTGGATCTGGAGCTTCACTGATAACAGCGAAGGCTGCGGAGAGCTGGGTGGACACACTCAAGGTTGCAAATGGCGATTTTGAAACAGGTGACAGCAGTAACTGGACTATAGAGAGTGAATCGGGAGCTGAGCTTGTTGTAAAAAACGGTGGAAGTAATGTAAACTCCACATATTATCTTAATATCTGGGCTTCAGATGCGGCTGATGTCAGCATCACACAGACTGTAGTGGCTGTTCCTGCGGGAACATACAAGCTGGAGTATGATGTCGAGGGCGATGCACAGGATACAGGACTCACAGTATCTGTCGCTGATAAGTCACAGGCTGTTGGAGCCACGACCGGATGGGATGCATGGGCGACAAATGAGACAGAAGAGTTCGTTCTTGAGGATACAACTGATGTCAGCATTTCATTCAAGGGCAGTCTTGCCAAGGGATATTGGGGCAAGATAGACAATGTAAAGCTCTGCAAGCTTACAGACGAGGAAGATGTAGTTGAGCCTGTGGAGGCTGGAATATATGTGGACCGCGTGAGTGATCTCACATACACAGATCTGAACGGAGAGAAGCAGTCATTTATCGAGGGTGTAGACGTATCATCCTATGTGTCACTGAAGAACAGTGGAGTTAAGTATTATGACTTCGATGGCAATGACCTTGACGATATCGGATACTTCAAGTTCCTTGCTTCATGTGGAATAAATTATGTGCGTGTCCGTGTATGGAATGATCCATATGATGCAGACAAAAACGGTTACGGCGGCGGTAACAATGATTTGGAGACAGCCAAGAAGATCGGACAGTATGCAACAGCAGCCGGAATAAAGCTTCTTGTGGATTTCCATTATTCAGATTTCTGGGCTGATCCAGGTAAGCAGCAGGTGCCAAAGGCTTGGGCTGACTTTACTCTTGACGAGAAGGTAGCTGCAGTTAAGTCATACACATCGGAGAGCCTTAAGACTCTGCTCGATGCTGGCGTTGATGTGGGTATGGTTCAGATCGGAAATGAGACGACCAACGGAATATGCGGTGAGACATCAAAGAACTGGGAAAACATGGCAAAGATCTTCAGCGCCGGAAGCGAGGCGGTGAGAGCCATCGACAAGAATATCCTTGTTGCCATCCATTTCACCAATCCTGAGAGAAGTGGCAATTACGCAAATTTTGCAAAGAGACTTAATACATACAATGTAGACTACGATGTATTTGCATCATCATACTATCCTGTATGGCATGGCACACTTGACAACCTCACATCAGTTCTCAAGAATGTGGCTGACACATACGGCAAGCTGGTAATGGTAGCAGAGACATCATGGGCATACACACTGGATGACGGAGATGGACATGACAACACCGTGAGAAAGGGCGTAAATGACTCAACAACCTACGACATATCAGTTCAGGGACAGGCAAATGAGATCAGCTCAGTTATCAAGGCTGTAAAGAATACAGGTTCATCAGGAATCGGTGTATTCTACTGGGAGCCTGCATGGCTTCCTGTAAATGTGTATGATTCATCTGCAGAGAATGCAGCAGACGTCCTTGCAGCCAACAAGGAGGCATGGGAGAAGTACGGTTCAGGCTGGGCTTCATCATACGCAGGAGAGTACGACGCAGCAGACGCCGGCAAGTGGTACGGCGGTTCAGCAGTTGACAACCAGGCACTGTTTGACTTCACAGGACACCCACTTGAGTCGCTCAAGACATTTGCCTATGTTCATACAGGAACAAAGACAAAGAGAGAGATAGTCTCAATAACAGTTGATGATGTTGAAATCGAGATAACAGATATTGCAAATGTAGCTCTGCCGACTGCAGCAACAGTAGCTTACAATGATGGCAATTCAGAGAGCGCAGACATCACCTGGGAGGATGGAGCACTTGAGAAGGTAAAGAACTACGGTGCAGGAACATGTACTGTAAAGGGAACTGTGACAGTAAATGATGAGATTGTCGAGGTTCAGTGCAATGTAACAATATTAAAGGAGAACATCCTTGTAAATCCTGGATTTGAGTCAGGAAATGAGGGCTGGACGATAACTGATACCAGCAAGGGACTTGCAATAAAGACAAAGGAAGACTACAGAAACGGAGCATACTGTGCACATTACTACAATGCTTCAGATTTCACATATGACATGTATCAGACCATCACACTTGAGCCGGGCGAGTATGTGTTCAGCGCATATATCCAGGGCGGTGCAAATGGAGACAATGATGTATACGAGGTATATGCAAAGGCAGGAGACACAGAGCTTGCATCAGCTTCAGCAGTTCCACAGGGATGGAAGATATGGCAGCATCCTGAGATTAGATTTACAGTGGAAGAGACAACAGAGGTTGTTGTCGGAATGAGAGCAACCGCATCAGGTAAAGCATGGGGAACATGGGATGACGCATATCTCTACAAGGATGCGGATATCACACCGACACCAGATCCAAATCCGAATCCAACACCAGACCCAGATCCAACACCGGACCCAGATCCAACACCAGACCCAGATCCGACACCGGACCCGGATCCAACACCAGATCCAATACCAACACCGGATCCAGATCCAACACCAGACCCAACTCCTTCTATTGATACAAGCAAGAATGGTCTTGTGAAGGAGAATGGAAAGACCTACTTCTATAAGAAGGGCGTGGTTCAGGAGAATTACACAGGATTTGTCAAGAGTGCCGGAGTCAACTACTATGTTGTAAATGGCGTGGTAAAGACAGGATACAAGGGACTTGTAAAGAGCCCTAAGACGGGAAAAACATATCTTGTAAAGAATGGCAAGATTTATACAGCTTACACAGGTTTCTACAGAAATTCAAAGGGACAGCAGTGTCTCATAATAAAGGGCAAATTTGCAGAGAGCAAGACAGCCCTTGTCAGAAGCACTAAGAATAAGAAGTATTACTATGTAAAGAAAGGTATAATCCAGTCAGGTTATACAGGCTTCTTCAAGAGTACCACAACAGGTGCTAAATGCTATATCTACAAGGGTGTATTCCAGTCAGGCAAGACGGGAATAGTAAAGAGTCCTAAGAATCACAAGAACTACTATGTGAAGAAGGGCAAGATCGCCACAGAAGTTACCGGTATAGTTAAGATATCAGGTTCAAGATATAAAGTAGTGAGAGGTCTTGTTGTCAAAAAAGTAAAATAGTACAGAGTAATACATATATACGATAGTCCGATTGGGGAGTACCCGACCGGACTATTTTATTATTTGTTTATATGTTATTTAATTTTTGTAAGAAACATTAAGAAATTATTTAAAAGTAGTTGAAAAAGTATCATTAAGTGATATAGAATGGATAAGTATTTGTTTATATTATACTAAAACGAGAAAAGGAGAGTAATCATGGACAAATTCTTCAAAATCTCAGAGCGTGGGTCTACAATCAAGACCGAGATCATGGCAGGACTTACAACATTCTTCGCCATGGCATACATCGTTCTGGTCAATCCAAATCAGGTTGCAGGAGAAGGCAGCAATGGCTGGCTGGCAGGGGCAGTTCCAGACATGGCTGGTGAGCTTGGTACAGTATGGAATGCTGTATTCATCGCATCTATTCTTGTTGCAATAGTGGGAACACTTCTCATGGCGTTCCTCGCGGACATGCCATTTGCACAGGCCTGCGGAATGGGACTTAACTCATTCTTCTGTACTATCTTTGTAGCTGGTGCAGCATTTGCAGGTGTGAGTGTTATCAGAGGTTATCAGGCAGGTCTGGTAATAGTATTGATATCAGGTCTTGTATTCCTGATCCTTTCAGTGACAGGACTCAGAAAGTACATTGCAGTTGCAATGCCTGAGTGCCTTAAGAAGTCAATTCCGGCAGGTATTGGTCTGTTCATAGCTCTTATCGGACTGAAGAATGCAACACTTATCCAGGACAACCCATATACATTTGTTCAGTTCTTTGACTTCCACGGTGTGATCACAAGCGCTGGCAGCACAAAGGAGGCTATTGCACAGATCGCACCTCCTATAGTAGCATTTGTAGGATTTATAATAATTGCGATCCTTGCAAAGCTTAATGTAAAGGGTAACATTATCATAGGTATCCTTGTATCTACAGTATTATATTATGTTATGATGCTTCAGGCACCTAACTTTGATTTCTCATCGATCGGACAGTCATTCAAGGATTTCGGTTCAGTCGGATTCCTCGGAGTGTTCCAGGGACAGGCATGGAAGGATGCATTCTCTGCTGAGTATATCGGCGGTGTGTTCTCAGCAATCATGCTTGTTGTCAGCTTCTGTCTGGTAGATATGTTTGATACCATCGGAACTCTCTATGGTGCAGCTTCCCAGGCTAATATGCTTGACGAGAAGGGTGACCCAATGAAACTTGACGAGTGTATGATGTGTGACTCTATAGGTACTGTATCAGGAGCTCTTCTCGGTACATCAACATGTACAACATTTGTAGAGTCAGCTTCAGGTATCGCTGCAGGTGGTAGAACAGGTCTTACAAGTTTGGTTACAGCACTCTGCTTTGCAGTATGTCTGTTCCTCAGCCCTGTTGCCAACATCATTCCATCATGTGCAACAGCACCAGCACTTATCTTCGTAGGTGTACTTATGGCTAAGAACTTTGCAAAGGTTGATATGGAGGATATGCGTTCAGCAGTTCCTGCATTCGTGACATTCCTTATGATGCCGCTGACATACTCTATTTCAAATGGTATCGGTCTTGGCGCTATCACATATGTTCTTATCACACTGTTCACAGGCAAGTATAAGAAGCAGGATATCGTAGTGACAATTATTGCACTCTTATTCATAGTAAAATTCGTTTCGGTAACTATGTAATTATTTAGTGACACAAGAGAATTCAAAGCGTTCCCGCATATAAGTGCGGGGACGTTTTTTTATTTGCCAAAGTGAGTTTTTTGTAGTATCATACCAACTGTGTACCAGTAGCCAATCGGATACGGCAATGGCCTCCGGAGCCATGACGGGCGGTTCGACTCCGCCCTGGTACGCTTTTTTATACTCTGATATTTATTTCGTAAAAGGATGATATGCAGTGATGAAGAAGAAAAAGAATTTGGAAGCGGAAGAACAGAATATAGAAAATGAAGAGCCGGAGTTGGATGGGAAATCAGAGATCGGTGGAGATTCAGAGACAGATGATGACTTAGATGACGGTGAAGATCCGGAGTCAGACGATGAATCGGATGACAGTGGAGACTCGGGATTAGATGATGACTTAGATGACAGTGAAGATTCGGAGCTGGCTGATAACTCAGAGCCCGGCGGAGCTTCAGAGGTTGAGGAGACCCCGGCGAGACAGAAAAGGCCGTATGAGGATTATGTCATAGAAGATCCTGAGGATATGGATGATGCACCGGATACCGGAGATATGTTCGATGATGAGGAGCTGTATGGCGATGACGATTATTTTGCCGAAGAGAAGGCAAAGACGCGGAAAGGCCGAAGAAGATCCAGACATGGCGGGATCTCTGGTGGCGTTCTTGTCTTGCTGTGGGCGGTATTTCTGATACTTGTCGGAGTCTATGTGTATGTATTTTTTATAAACGATAAGCTGTTCACAGAGGACATAACCGGAAGAGATAATACGGTGAGACTGGAGATACCAGACGGAGCAAATTACAGGCTGTGTACGATCGATGAGATAAATCAGCTAGTGAACAATTATCTTTTGGCGAGAACAAAGGCAGATCAGACGACACTTCAGAGACTGGTCACAGATCCGTCGGAATTTGACGACATGAAGAGCATTGAGATAGCAGCGGAGTATATAACGGCGTACAACAAGACCACCTGTTATATAGCCAACGGATATACTGCAGATTCGTATATCGTGTACGAATTATCCAATCTGATGATAAAGGATGTCAACTCGGAACCGCTCGATATAAGGTCGTTATATGTGACGAAACAGTCAGATGGAAGCTACAAGATCAACAATTCGGCTTTGTCTGACAAGGAGAGCTCGTATATCAACACCATCAACTCATCTGGTGATATACAGGCGATATATGAACATGTAAAAGAAAACAATGATTATCTGCTTAGAACGGATGAGACATTTAGAAAGTTCCAGAATATGTATAATTAAAGAAAACGCAGGCTTTATGCCTGCGTTTTCTGCTGAACAGCTATTTTGTTACATAGCCTCTGAAGAGTCTACAGTATCTGTGTCGATCAAAACCCCTCTGGTAGGAACCGGTGTGGAGAATACTATCTGTGTCTCTGTGCTGCCAAATCTCTGGAGCTGTCCGATAAATGAGTCGAGATCCATGGTATTAGGAAAGCAGACCTTCATGAGCATGGAGTGCGCACCGGTCACACAGTTGCATTCCAGTACATTTGGACATGCTTCAACAAATGGATAGAAGGTTGGCTTCTGTTTTGGATCAAGAGCCATGTGTATAAATGCTGTGATGTGATATCCGAGAGCCTCATGGTTGATGCTTGCGTGATATCCGGTCAGTATTCCTGCTTTCTCAAGTCTCTCTATTCTTGCTGAAACTGCCGGCGAAGAAAGGAAGACTTTGTTGGCCAGATACTTGAGTGGGGTTCTGGCGTTGCCCTGTAAAAGATGAATGATTTTTCTGTCGATGTTATCCATAATATGCACTTCCTTTTCCTAAAATAAAAAAAGGTGCGTTTCCGAAGAAACACACCTTTGCGTTTGCTTAAATATACATTAATTGATAAAAAAAATCAAGGACTTTTACAAAATTAATTTAACTGAATCTTTGCTGTGGGTTATACATGGTGTGATGAATGGTTCACAAAATGAAAAATAAATGGTATGATGGTTCTGCATATTGGTTAGAATTTACTGGCCTTGGTCTGGCTGATACATGGTGTATGCTGACCAGAAATTAGAATGTGAGATATGTATTAACAATATAGGAAAATAATAACAGAGGAAAGATTATGGCGGATGGAATAAGACTTAACAAATATCTCAGCGAGGCGGGCGTGTGCTCAAGGCGCGCTGCGGATACACATATAGAGAATGGAAAGGTTACGATCAACGGAGAGACTGCAGTCATGGGTCAGAAGGTCATGCCCGGGGATGTGGTGACATTCATGGGCAGGAAGGTTCAGCAGAAGGATAGGACAGTGATCCTGGCATATAATAAGCCGATAGGACTTACCTGTACAGCGAGTAAGGCTGATCCAGACAATATATTTGATCACATAGATTATCCGATCAGACTTCAGTACGTGGGAAGGCTGGACAAGGACTCCCAGGGTCTACTTCTTCTGACAAATGATGGTGACCTGTCAAATGCCATCCAGAAGTCGGTGAACAACCATGAGAAGGAATACAGAGTGCGGGTGAACCGTGAGATAACAGAGGACTTCATCAGGAAGATGTCGGAAGGAGTGCCTATACTTGATACAGTGACAAAGAAATGTAAGGTGCGAAAGATAGATGACAGGTCATTCATGATAGTGCTGACACAGGGGCTCAACAGGCAGATCAGACGAATGTGTGATGCATTGGGCTACAGGGTAGTGAACCTGAAGAGAGTCAGGGTCTGCAACGTGAAGCTTGGCAATATGAGACCTGGAGAGTTAAGGGAGCTCAGCCGCGAGGAAGAGGCAGAGCTGAGACGGATAGTGGGGATGTAGTAGAGAGTGTATATAGGATTTTTTGTGGGGTGTGTATGGAAGATATTAGTAGAAATACCAGTGAAAATATTAAAGAAAATAATGACATTAGTGGCAATAACGATAATGGCAAGATAGCCAGAATTAAAGAACTTGTAAAGCAGCTCAACGATGCTGCAAAGAAATATTATATGGAAGATACAGAGATCATGAGCAATCTGGAATATGATGCTCTGTACGATGAGCTGAGTGCCCTGGAGAAAGAGACCGGGATGGTCATGAGCAACAGCCCGACGGTCAAGGTAGGATATGAGGTCGTCAGTGAGCTCCCGAAGGAGGCTCACGAGCATCCAATGCTTTCTCTTGACAAGACAAAGGATGTAGGTGCTCTTGCGTCATGGCTTGGCGGTCAGAAGGGCGTAATATCCTGGAAGATGGACGGACTCACAGTTGTTCTCACATATGAGAACGGAGAGATGATAAAAGCGGTTACCCGTGGAAATGGTGAGATAGGCGAGGTCATCACGAACAATGCGAAGGTATTTGCAAATGTACCTCATCACATCCCGTACAAGGGCAAGCTGACGATCAGAGGCGAGGCGGTCATCAAATACTCGGATTTCAATGCGATAAATGAGAAGATAACGGATGCGGAATCTAAGTACAAGAACCCGCGAAATCTGTGCAGCGGCTCAGTGAGACAGCTCGATAACAAGATAACAAAAGAGAGAAATGTACATTTCTTCGCTTTTAATTTAGTGGACGGTGAGGATGTGGACTTCCACAATTCATTCAAATATCAGCTTGACTGGTTGGAGCAGCAGGGATTTACCGTGGTAGAACACTACCTGACAGACTCGTCGGCACTTCCTGATAAGGTGAGGGAATTTTCAGAGAAGATAACGGAGAATGACTTCCCATCGGATGGTCTGGTACTCATGCTGGATGATCTGGCATACGGAAGGAGCCTGGGAACCACAGCCAAGTTCCCGCGAAATGCAATGGCGTTCAAATGGGCGGACGAGGAGGCGATAACCCACCTCCGCTATGTGGAGTGGAGTCCATCAAGAACTGGACTCATCAACCCGGTCGCTGTATTTGATCCGGTGGAGCTTGAGGGAACAACAGTCAGCCGTGCCAGCATACACAACGTCAGCATACTTAAGTCATTGGCGCTTGGCGAAGGTGATGAGATTGCAGTGTACAAGGCGAATATGATCATTCCGCAGATTGCAAGGAATCTAACCATGAGCGGTAACGTGGTCATACCGGCTGCGTGTCCTGCATGCGGAGGAGAGACTGAGATAGTGAGGGAGGAAGGCGGTGCAGCGTCAGGAGTTGAGACTCTGTACTGCACAAACCAGTTTTGCCCTGCGAAGAAACTCAAGTCATTTTCACACTATGTGTCCAGAAATGCGTTGAATATAGACGGACTCTCAGAGGCGACCATAGAGAAGTTCATAGATGAGAAGATCCTCGAGGAGCTTCCTGATCTGTATAAGCTTGCGGCTCACAGAGAACATATAGTTGAACTTGAGGGATTTGGCGAGAAGTCGTACAACAAGCTTGTGGCTGCGGTGGACGCATCCAGACAGACGAACATGTGGCGTCTTGTCAATGGTCTCGGCATTGCAAATGTCGGAGAGGCGACAGCCAAGCTCATGGCAAAGCATTTTGCAAATGATATGGATGCCATGAAGAAGGCAGATGTGTCAGCCTACGTTGAGATAGACGGAATCGGTCAGGTCATAGCCGAGGATATAGTCAGATACTTTGAAAATGAGAAGAATTGTGCTATCATAGATAAGTTGATGGCTGAGCTGACGTTTGTGGATGAGGTTTCTGATACGGAGCAGGATCTGGCGGGCAAGGTGTTTGTCATAACCGGTTCGCTCACCCATTTTGACAACAGAAATCAGCTCAAGGAACTGATAGAGAGCAGAGGAGGTCAGGTTACAGGTTCTGTATCTGCCAAGACCTCATATCTTATAAATAACGATGTGAATTCTACATCATCCAAGAACAAGAAGGCGAAAAGCCTTGATGTGCCTATCATATCTGAGGAGGATTTCTTAGAATTGATTGGACAGTAGGGTAACTGCGGTAGATTACTTGGTGTGTGCTGCTGCATGTTTGCTTGGATAAGCAGTAAATGGAAAGGAATGAATAGAGATGCCGATAAGAATAGATGATGATCTGCCGGTTAAGAAAACATTGGAGGACGAGAACATATTTGTCATGGGAACAGGAAGGGCGCACAGCCAGGACATAAGACCCCTTGACATTCTGATACTCAACCTCATGCCGCTGAAGGAGGACACAGAGCTGCAGCTCATGCGAAGCCTGTCAAACACCCCACTTCAGGTGAACATCACGCTTCTTAGAACCATGTCCTACGAGTCCAAGAACGTGACAAAGGGACACCTTGACAGATTCTACGAGGATTTTGACAGCGTAAAGAACCGCAAATGGGACGGTTTCATCATAACCGGAGCACCTGTTGAAAAGATGGAATTTGAGAATGTTGACTACTGGGATGAACTCCGCGAGATCATGGATTGGTCCGAGACAAATGTCACATCGACCATGCACATTTGCTGGGGCGCTCAAGCGGGACTCTACTACAGATACGGTGTGCAGAAGTTCGATCTTCCGCAGAAGCTGTCCGGCATATACGAACATCACACCTTCCACAAGAGAACACCGCTTGTCCGTGGCTTTGACGATGTCTTTTACGTGCCACATTCAAGATACACGGGCGTATCCAAGGAGGACATTGTAAACAATGATCACCTTGAGATCGTAGCCGAGTCAGATGTGGCTGGCCCGTACCTCATAATCGGTGACGGCGGCAAGAACATATTTGTCACAGGACACCCTGAGTACGACGTGCTGACCCTTGACCAGGAGTACCACAGAGACCTCGGCAAGGGCCTTAATCCACAGATTCCGGTGAACTATTACCCAGACAACGACCCTGAAAAGAAACCAGTGAAGAAGTGGAGATGCCACGCGAATACTTTGTATGCGAATTGGCTCAATTATTACGTTTATCAGCTCACGCCGTATAAGTGGGAGTAGGATAGGGGACGTTCCTTTTGTAACGAGGAGTGTCCCTGTGTCACGATCAAGACACGGGGGAATCTCCTATACAGAAAATGTATTTTAAGCAAAAGGTGCTACATATCAATGATAAATGTATGCAAAAATGATGTGATTTTCTATATTTTAATACTTTGTGGCTATTAATTGGAGCTTTTTCAAAATTCAGATGGTGTTTTTTAAAACGGAATTAGTTTGGGAATACATAAGATATAAAATTGGAGAACAGCACTATATGGCTGATAATTTAGGCTGATTTCGGAGCGAATTGGGGGCAAAAAATCGTTCTTAAAATTTAAAAATTAAAAAAATATTACTATGTGAAACAGATAGGAATTGAATTCATTAAAATAAGCTGATGTATGTTGCAATACATCGGCTTATTTTTTTGCTTTCGGGGTGCGAGATGCCACTTGTCATCGGCTACGTAGATGAAGGGGTGAGAAAACCTCTTTGATACGTACCTTTGACAAGTAAATAGGACAGGCATGAAGAATAAAGCTACAGAGATAGTGAATGAAATAAAAAGCAGAGGCAAAGAGGTCTTAAGTAAGGTTACGGAGTTTTTCGTAGTGAAACAAAAACTTGAAAATATCCGGGACAAGATTAGAGGTGGTGTCTCTGAGACAAATGAGACTTTGGCAAGAATCGAGGGATTTGCGGAGGGCATGACAGCTTCTAACGATATGTTTGTAAATAGCTTCCGGATGCTTATGGGAAAAGAACGGAAGAACTATAAGGACAATATGTTTGTCAAAATTGATTCATCTGTACTGAAAGGTCCATGGGAGTGGCAGAAGAAAGTATATCAGAGTCTTGAACACCATATAGACGTGGCTATTGATAAGTTGCGTCCCTTTTTTGCGTAGTAAGAATGTAGGTAATGAATGTACTGAAAAACGGACATGGCATTTTGTAGAATGTAGATATCTGAAAGTAAAAATTCAGACGAAAATAGAGGAGGAACAGACATGACAGATAATGTAAAAAAAGAATTAGAACTACATGTAAGAGAACTACAGCGTTCTATAGATAATATAGTTTCTTACGCAGATACCACGGAAGATATTGTTAAGATGAATTTTGAATCAATTAGATTGTTAGTTGATTATTGTGAAGAATTATCTTTAGAGGGGGCATCGGCAATGGCAAGATGGAGAAGAGAGAAATTTAAAGAAAAATAGATCAAAACCTGCAACATATGATAGGTAGACGGCAAGGGGCATGGAATTTCACTAATATTTCGGATATATGGTGTGATGGTGATTGGAATTTGGAAAATAGGAGGTGGCTGTTATGCATATTTTAGCATGTTTGCTGTTATTCGTATTTGGCTCTATTGCGGCGGCTTGCAAGGGAGACTTTTCAGGCCTTGAGGCATTAGGAAAAGGAATAGGTTTTCTTGTGCTCCTATTTGTTATGTTATGGCTTTTTACGCAGCCAGTCCTGCTTGTTATAGTAATTATTATTCTTGTGGTAGTATTTTTTATATGTAATTCATAGCAATAGGAGAATCAGATGATATTATATGCCGAAAAATATGGAAATTGCATGACCGAAAGTGTAGGCAGAATAATATTGTCCTATAATAAGGATAACAATTCATATAAAAATAATACATCCAGTAATTCATACAAGTCATACGATGATGGGTATGATGACGTGTATATGTACGGGGATTATGATGATGACAGATATAATAGTGATTCTGACTATGCTGATGATGTGGACGATGCTATAGAGGATGATTATGAAGAGGGGATGGAGACTGGTAGGATTCATGATTCTTATTGTAGCCATAATTCTGTGATGGTGAGAAGTAATGAGTCTATTTTGTCGCCTGGGACGTGACAAATTATTGCTTTACACCACGTATAATAATAGAAAAGGTGCGAAAGGTGGTGTTATATATGCCGAGTAAGGAGTTATTTGAGGATGTAGGAAAGTACATAGATAAGTACTATCGCCCTGAGATGGACGATATAAAAATGGATAAAGAAATGAGATCTATTTTTGATAAGATTTCATTATTCAGAGAAAAAAGAAAACAGCTCAAAATTAAAGAAAATACTGAGAACCAAATTGAGATTGATGAATCAATGGCAGAGGAATTTGATGAGTCTACGATGGCTAAAGTAAAGTTCACAAAATCCATGTCTTCAACAATTGCAACTAATAGAAATATTGATGATTTGATGAATCATATGGAGGAGACTTTTTCGCAGAGACTGCTTAGAATGATTGATGAAAGAGATCTAACAGATTCACAAGTTTACACAAAAGCAGGTGTAGATAGAAGACATTTTTCAAAGATAAGGAATGATATCTATTATACACCAAGTAAAAAGGTTGCCTTGGCATTTTCTATTGCACTGGAATTATCACTTGATGAAACAAAGGATCTTCTTGGCAGTGCAGGGTTTGCCCTGTCAAGAAGTTCAAAAACTGATATTATAGTGGCTTATTTCTTAGAAAATAAAATATACGATATGTTTGAAATAAATGATGTATTAGATGCATATGGAGAAGCTGTTTTTAGATTGTGAAATAATGATTTGTCGCCTATTATGCGACCAGCTCTGTTAGTTTCGTAGATATAATGTGATTACAATAAACCGAAGGAGGTAAATCACATGAATGTGGAATTAACAGAGCTGGTTTTTATTTTGGACAGAAGTGGTTCAATGGGTGGACTGGAGAGCGACACAATCAGTGGATTTAACGGGATGATAGAGAGGCAGAAAAAAGAAGGAGAAAAAGTTAATGTGACTACAATCCTTTTTGATGATGAGGTGGAAATCATTCATGATCGTTTTCCAATTGATGCAGTTCAGCCGTTGACGGATAAAGAGTATTATGTCCGGGGATGTACAGCATTGCTTGATGCAGTAGGACAGGCAATTAACAAAATTGACAATGTGCAGAAACATTTGCCGGAGAAACATCGTGCCGGAAAAGTATTGTTTGTAATTACCACAGATGGATTAGAAAATTCCAGTACAGAGTTCAATTACAATGATATTAAGCGAATGATTGAAGCAAAGAAAGAGTGCGGATGGGAGTTCTTATTCCTCGGAGCTAATATTGATGCCGGCAAAGAAGCTGAAAAAATCGGTATTGAAAGAAACAGGTCTGTAACATATGAGAATGACCATGATGGAGTAGCACTCAATTACGAGGCTGTTGGCAGAGCGGTGAGAGGCGTTACAAAAAGCAGAACATGTAGTGTAGAACTTGATGATGCCTGGGCAGATGATATCGCAGAATATCATGAGAATGCAGGAAAAATGTAGGTGATATTCATGGTGGATGCAAAAGAAATGAAAAATATATTTCGTAATAACGGATATGAATATCAAAGATGCAAAGGCTCACATTTTATGTATTCAAACGGTATTTATACGGTTGCAGTTAATAAAGATCTAAATGCAATGGTAGCAAAAAGAATAATTAAGCAGTACCACCTGCAGGTATCAGGTGTGTAAGAAGGGAGAACAATTTTATGGCAATGATTGTATGTCCACATTGTGGAGAACAGGTATCAGAAAAAGCAAAGAAGTGTGTGCATTGCGGTGCAATATTGATACCAGAAGAGAAGAAGCATTGCATGGAATGTGGTGCTGAACTCGAAGAGGGGATGACAGAGTGCCCTAAATGTGGTTGCCCGGTAGATGATACACAAGGACAGGGAGCAGATGAAAAGCCGCAAAAGGTAGAGGTAACAGGAGTAAAGGTAACTAAGAAGATCAAGATTGTCATTGGAATTATAGTAGCCTTACTGATAATAGTCAGTGTAACAGCAGTTGCGATATCAGAGTATCAGAAGAAAAAAGAAGCAAAGGAATATGCGCAAAGAGTTGAAGAATACTCAGATAATCTAGAACTTGCAACTTTTACCATGTTGTCTGGTGCAGGCGATGCAGAATCAAGTGCAAACTTGATTAAACAGGTCTGGTATAACGCCATTTATGAGAAACAGGATGATGAAACAGATAAGTATACCAAACCGGATGGATATTTTGTATCTGATTTTAATGATGCATTAGGAAATTTGTATTCGGATGAAAGTTTCAGCAGGAAGATAAGTAGTATAAAGGACAATCAAGATACCGTAGGCGGATTGATGAAGGAACTAAAAAATCCACCTGACGAATATAAGGAGGCATATGATGCACTTTCTGTGTTTTATGAAGCATACATATCGCTCACGAATTGTGCTATAGATCCATCTGGCAGCTTACAGACGTATTCAAGCTCTTTCAATGATGCTGATACGAATACACTTAATGCTTATAAATCAATGGAGTTGTATCTTGATGACTGATTTAATTATCCCCTAGGATGACAGCAGGGGATGTGTGGATAAAAGAGTTCTATGGAGACTAGCTGATCAAAACAGTTTAGTGACTAAACATCGTTTGTGGTTTAGTCACTAAACTGTTCTAGTTCTCAATGACAAATATGATATTAATCCAGCGTGGGTTTTCGTATTTTTAAAGTTTCTATACTGTGCTTTCTGATTTCTTCTGGGACTTTGTGAACAATTATTTTCTCGGACATTTCTATCACCTCGTTTTTCAGATTTCGTATCTCGATAATTATATAATAATACGACATTCCATAAAAATAAACATGAATAAAGTTCGCAAGAAATTGCGATGTATTTGTTGTGGAATTCTACAAATTATAATATAATTTTACCATGGGTTTTAAGCCATGTTTAGCATGAAGATATTATATATATCCGCGAGGTGTGAGATGAAAGTTAGTTATAACAAGTTATGGAAGTTATTGGTAGACAGAAAAATGAGCAAAGCTGATCTTCGCAAGGCTATAGAGATAGCTCCAAATACTTTGACGAAAATGCGTAAGGATGAGGAAGTATCCATGAGTGTACTCCTTAAGATAGCTACATACTTAGATTGTGATATTAGTGATATATGTGAGTTTGTAAAAGAAAATAAAGAATAATTGGCTGGGAGAACAAAATGGCAGAGGTAGTATATAGTGCAGGACTTACATCAAAATTATTCTGGTTACAGGAGTCAAGGAAGACCGCAGGATATATTTTGAATGGATATAGCAAATCAGATATAAAAAAAATTGCGTGGCAGGAAAATATTTACCAAGTGAAGGCTGAATATAGAGCGTATGAGGTATTAAATGGTACATATAGACGAGTTGCAGCCTTACCTGAAGCGGTATTACAGATATTTATAACTTGTGATGTAGAGACAGCAAAGATTATAAATTTAATTGCGATATTATTGGACAGCAGATTATTTTTTGACTTCCTTCATGAAGTATATGATGAAAAGATTCGATTGGGAGAGAAAGAAATTACAGACCGGGATCTGAATGTATTCTTTTTAGATAAAGCGTTGCAGAGTGATGTGGTAGCTGGGTGGACGGACATCGCTGTACGCAAATTAAAACAGTGTTTTACAAGAATGATGTTTGAAGCAGGATTACTTGAAAGAAGTGCAAAACCAAGAACAATCAAGCCAATTCACATTGACTATCGTACAGAGGAATTGCTGACTGCAAATGGACTGGGAGAATACATGAAAGCTGTGAAAGGAGTCTGAGCATGGCAAAGTTAAGTTTGGATGATAGGCTAAATCAGATAGAAGAAAAAATATCTGAGAAGTCTTTCAGAGAAAACAAAGGATTGGGCAACGAAGTCGGGTATTATATCTTCGATTATGATCCAAGAGAAGAGCTGTATGTGAGAAATCATATAGCGTATCTTAAGGATAGAATAAACAACGGGAACAAGGATTTCAGAATAGTTGAGTTTGACCTGTTTCATCTTATGATTCAGATATTGCAGGAAGAAGGGTATCTGGAAGCATTCTTTGATTTGGAAAAGGAGAATGGATTCTTTGATATGGCGGACAGCCTTGTAGAAACTTTGGGACTGGACGAGACAAATGAATTGAATCTTATCGTTTCGAAAATATTGCAGGAAGATTTGACGGATAGTGTGGTATTTCTTACCGGAGTAGGCAAGTGCCATCCGATAATCGCAAGCCACAACATCTTGAATAACCTGCATCAGGTGCTTGATACTGTTCCAGTTGTGCTCTTCTATCCAGGAGAGTACAGTGGGCAGGATCTAAAACTATTTGGAACTATGGACTCACGCAATTATTACAGAGCATTTCGTTTAGTGTAGGGGAGGAAAACAATGCAGATAAAGAATATGTTTGAAAAGCAGATTGACCGTGACATCAAAGGCGTTATTAAAGTAGGTCAGTCGGATGAAGAGAATGTATATCAGGAGTTAGATGAATATGTAGTGACAAAAGAACTTCTGAAGCATTTCAGAGATTTCTTCAACAATTATGAAAAGGGTGTAGATGGATATACAGATAAGATGGGTGTCTGGATTTCCGGATTCTTTGGAAGTGGTAAATCTCACTTCTTAAAAATATTGTCTTATTTATTAAAAAACAGCACAGTAGAAGGTAAAAGAGCCATTGAGTATTTTACAGATGGTAAAAAAATAGTAGATCCGATGCTTATTGCAGAGATGACAAAGGCTGGAACAATTGAGTCAGATGTCATGCTTTTCAATATTGATTCAAAGGGTTCTGCAAAGGTAGGCTCCGGCAAGGAGGCTATCGTTGAAGTGTTTATGAAGGTGTTCAATGAGATGCAGGGATATTGTGGTTCCATTCCTTATCTTGCAGAATTTGAACGTCAGTTGGATAACGAGGGCAGATTTGAAGAGTTCAAAGAGAATTTCGAGGCAAATGCAGGTGCACCTTGGGAGAAAAAGAGACAGGCATTTGCAGTTATTCAGGATAAAGTAGTAAAGACATTAGTCGAGATGAATTTCATGAGTGAGGAGGCAGCCCGTAACTGGTGCAAGAATGCAAAGGGTAACTATGACCTCAGTATCGAGAAGTTTGTATCACTTGTGCAGGAGTATTGTGCGAAGAAAGGACCGAATCATCATGTTATCTTCTTAGTTGATGAAATCGGTCAGTATATTGCAGATGATACACAGCTTATGCTCAACCTCCAGACAATCGTGGAAGACCTTGGAACAGCCTGCAAAGGTAAGGCATGGGTTATCGTAACGAGCCAGGAGGATATTGATTCTATTACAAAGACAAAGGGAAATGACTTCTCTAAGATTCAGGGACGTTTTGATACGAGACTTTCTCTTTCAGCATCCAATGTTGACGAAGTAATCCGTAAGCGTGTGCTTGCAAAGAATGAGACAGCAACACAGACGCTCAGACTTCTCTATGAGCAGAAAGAATCAATTATCAAGAATCTTATTACATTTACAGCGGATACAGCGGACAAGAAGCTGTATGCAGATAAGGCAGATTTTGCAGACTGCTATCCGTTTATACCATATCAGTTCAATCTTTTGGGACAGGTACTTACTGCCGTCAGAACACATGGCGCAAGTGGAAAGCATCTGTCTGATCAGTCACGTTCTATGCTTGCACTGTTTCAGGAGTCGGCAATCAGAGTGATGGATAAAGAAGATGGCGTGTTGGTTCCGTTTAGCTTCTTCTATGATCCATTACATAAGTTTATTGACCACCAGCACAGTCAGGTAATCTCAGATGCAGAGAATAACAGTAAGCTGGATGAGTTCGATGTAGAGCTTTTGAAGGTTCTCTTTATGATTAAATATGTCAAGGAAATTAAGGCAAATGTGGACAATTTGACTACACTTATGATTTCCAATATTGATGATGACAGGATTGAAGTCCGTTCTAAGATTGAAGAATCATTAAAGAAACTGATTAAAGAGACACTTGTACAGAAGAATGGTGAAATATACATCTTCCTGACAAATGAGGAGCAGGAGATCAATAATGCCATCAACAATGAATCAGTAGAGATGGGAGAAATCATCGGAGAGGCTTCTACAGTTATCTTCGAGGAAATATATACAGAGAAAAAATATCGTTACAGCAGTCGTTACTTATTCCCATTCAACCAGAAGGTGGATGACCGATTCTTCAAGGGCAATCAGTCTAACGATATCGGAGTGACAGTTATCACACCTTATGGTGGAGATTATGCAGACTCAGCACTTCGTCTGCTCTCAGCACAGGGAAGCAGTGTGATTGTGAAGCTGCCAAATGACAGTACATTCCTTGATGAGATTACGGAATCCATCAAGATATATAAATTCCTTAATAAAAATGCGTCCGGAGCCAGAGGCAGCTTTGACAGCATCCGCAGGGCGAAAGAAGATGAGCGTATTGAGAAGAAGGACAGAATCCGAATCTTTATTGAGGATGCATTAAAAAATGCTGACATCTATGTAAATGGCGATAAGGCAACCATTTCAGCTAAGGAGCCGGCAACAAGAATCAATGAAGCACTCGGTAAGCTCGTAGCAATGAAATACAATAAGCTTACCTATATGGAGACAGCACCGGAGCTTTCAGATATCAGTGCCATCTTTAAACACAGCGATGGTCAGATGAGTTTCCTTGGCACAAGTGATACCACACCGAATAAGCTTGCTTTAGAGGAAGTGGTACAGGTAATCGGATTAAATAATGCCAGACATATGAAGACATCCCTTAAGTCATTACAGGATAAGTTTGGTGCAGCACCGTATGGATTTGATCCAAAGGATGTGCAGTGGCTTGTTGCAATGTTGTTCAAGCTGGGAAGAGTGTCTCTTACGCTTAACAGTCAGAGCTTGTCATTACTTTCAACGAATCAGGATGAACTGGTCAGATATATTACAAAGCGAGAGTATGTAGAGAAACTCCTGATAGACATCAGAGAAAGAGCAACTGATGGACAGATTCGCTCCGCAAAAGAAGTTATGAAGGATTACTTCGGATTTACTGTATCCAGTGATGATGATGACAAAATTATGAGCAGCTTCAAGAACAGAGCAAAGGATAAGGTTGAAGTATACGATGACATTCTTGTAGAGTACAGAATCAATCCAAAATATCCTTGTAAGCGACTGATGGAAGAGGCAAGAAAGAGACTTGCAGAAATCCTTGATATCAATGAGCCTACAGAGTTCTTCAAGACAGTAGATAAGAAGAGAGATGACCTGTTTGATGATGCAGAAGATACTGCACCTGTATTTGATTTCTTTAAGGGAGATCAGAAAAAGATTTTTGAAGAGGCAGTGAAGAACCTTGCATATTTTGGCAACAGTAAGACTTATGTAAGTGATCAGGAGCTGTTAAAAGTAGTTGAAGAGATAGAGACTATCGTAAAGGACAGCAAGCCTTTTGGTAAGATTCAGAGATTACCGGAATTAAATAAGAGATTTGAAGAGCTTCATATGGGATTGCTTGAAAAGGAAGCAGCAATCATGGATCCATTAGTACATGATGACTTCCTTAAAGTGAAAGAGGTGTTGGATACTAAGCCTTTTGCAGAAGTACTCCGTCCTCGTATCAATCAGAGATTTGATGAGATCTGGGAGAAACTCAGAACATCCAGTGATATTGCTGCAATTAAGAATATCAAGCTGGAAAGTGACACTTTAAAAATCAAGTGTCTGGATGAGATAGATGAATATGAGAGGGCACATCAGCCTGCACCGGAATCACCTGTCGCACCGGTAGTACCAGGTAAAGAGCCGATTGATCCTACACCGGTACAGACTAAAGTAAAGACCAAGAGACGTAAGAATGTTTCCATCAGTAATGTAGCAGGGGCTAGAACATATTCGATAGAGTCAGAGCAGGATATTGACAAGTTCCTTGCCGAGATGAAACAGAAACTGATGAATGAACTGGAAGAAGACACAATAATTACATTGAGCTGATAAGCTTGATTGGAGGATATAGCACATGAACAAAAATGCAATTAAGAAATTTGCAATAGATGCAAGAAATAAGCTGATAGCATCCGTTACGGATAAAGCTGGTATGCTTGGAATCACACCGGATAATTGCAGTGAAGCAATTACAAAAGGTTCTGATTTTGAGGTATATAAGACAGCAGCAGGAACAGAGGTAACACTTAATAAAAAACAGTGTGAGCAGAGAAGAAAACTGGTAGACCAGATTCATGCAAGAGGCTTTGAAGCAGTAGTGGAAGAAGTGGCATATACATGGTTTAACAGAATTTGTGCTATCCGTTTTATGGAAGTAAACGACTATATGTATCCTGTAAGAGTTCGTGTGCTCTCTTCTGAGAAAGAGGGAAAGAATGAGCCAGATGTGGTAACGATGGCTCCAGATATTGAATGGAATATTACAGATAAAGAGAGAGAAGAAATCATTGATGCCAAGCTGAATAACAGGCTTGATGATTTATTCAGAATGCTTTTTATCAAACAGTGTAACCTGTTACATGAAGTATTGCCAGGACTTTTTGAAGAGACAGAAGACTATACAGAAATGCTTCTCAACATCTCATTTACGAATGAAGATGATGTGATTCGTATGTTGGTAGATGGTATTGATGAGAAAGATTTTAACATCACATCTGTAGATGAGGATGGCAAGGCAGCAGGACAGGTAGAAATCATAGGCTGGTTATATCAGTACTACAATACAGAGCCTAAAAATAAAGCATTTGCCAAGAAGGCCAAAATCACAAAAGAAGAAATACCAGCAGTTACCCAGCTTTTTACTCCGGACTGGATTGTACGATACATGGTTGAAAACAGCCTTGGCAGAATGTGGGTAGAAGGACATCCGGATGATGAACTAAAAAGCAAATGGAAATACTATCTGGATGAGGCAGAGCAGGAAGAGCCTGTACAGCATGAACTTGATAAGATAAAGGAAGGGTATGCAACATTAAAGCCAGAGGACATAAAGCTTATTGATCCTTGTATGGGTTCCGGTCATATTCTGGTGTATGCATTTGATGTATTTATGCAGATATATGAAAATGCAGGATGGTCTCAGAGAGACTCTGCACAGAGCATTATCCAAAATAATATATATGGACTTGATATAGATGACAGAGCTGCTCAGTTGAGTTATTTTGCAGTGCTGATGAAAGCAAGACAGTATGACAGAAGAATACTGACAAGAGGTATAGAGCCGAATGTATATGCTGTGCAGGAGAGTAATGGTATTAATCGTGGTCAGCTTAAATACTTTGGCGCTGGATTGACAGATGTAGAGAAGAATGCAGCAGTATCGCAGATGGAAGGACTTCTTAACACATTAAATGACGCAAAGGAATATGGTTCTTTGCTTAATGTGGAAAGCTATGATTGGGAGCTGTTAGAGAAATTTGTAGAGAATACAGATACAGAAAGCCAGATTTCTTTTGACACATATGGATTGGATGAGACAGCAGAGCAGTTGAAACGATTGATAAAAATTGGCAAGGTGATGGCACAGAAGTATGAGATAGTTGCTACGAATCCACCATATGCAGGAACAAGTAACCTTAGCGCAAAGGTGAATAATTTTGTGAAGAAGAACTATCCGGATAGTAAGGCGGATTTGTTTGCTGTGTTCATTGAGCGTTGTGGAGATATGCTAAAGAAGAACGGATATCAGGCAATGATAACACAGCATTCGTGGATGTTTTTGTCTAAATTAACTAATTTACGAGTGAAAATTCTAAAAAATACAATTATAAATATGGCGCATCTAGGGGCAAGGGCATTTGAAGAAATTAGCGGAGAAGTTGTACAAACTACAAGTTTTGTATTTTTAAAGAGTAAAGTTAATAACTATAATGGTAAGTATTACAGACTTGTAGATTATTTAAACCATGAAGAAAAAGAAAAGTTTTTTTTGAAACATAATAATGAATATATTGCTAAACAGGAAAATTATCAGTATGTACCAGCTACACCAATTAGTTATCAGTTGAAATCAGAGGTATATTCTATTTTTCGTGAAAATCAGTATATTGGGGATGTTGGAGTAGCAAAACAAGGATTGGCAACATCTGATAATAACAAGTTTTTAAGGCTTTGGTCAGAAATCGACTACAATAATATAGGGTTTAACATTTTCAACTGCGAAGAAACAATAAATTGTAAAACTAAGTGGTTTCCATATATAAAAGGAGGTTCTTTTAGAAGATGGTATCCAAATAAGGAATATATTGTAAATTATCAAAATAATGGTGTGGAAATAAAGAATGCAGTCATGAAAAAATATCCATATCTTAATAACCCAGATTTTGTTGTGAAAAATACATCGTCATATTTCAAGGCAGGGATTACATGGAGTGATGTGGCAACAGGAAAATTCAGTGCCAGATGGGTTGACAATGGTTTTATTTTTGCAGATGCAGGTCCTATGTTGTTTGTTCAAGATGAGCCTTATGTTAAATTAGGATATATGAATACACCTGTATTTCAAATGTTTTGTGATTTGATTTGCCAAGGACTACATTATAGTACTGGTCAAATTCCTCAAATTCCTTATTTACAGGGGAAAATAGATAAAAATAAAATAAGCGTGATTTTTCAGGGTACTTTCATCACTATTTTGTATAAAATAGTGATAAATTGGGCTATGCGGCGGCCCTCCGGCCCCGCAGGGCCGGGGCTGCGGCCCGGTCACGCAGCGCGTCCCCCGGGGGCACATTGCCTGTGCCGGGCGAAACGCGTATATTTCAGGCTTTCCCATCACCGTGCAGCAAAGGATTTCTTCATGCTCGCCATTCTCGAATACAAGGCAGGCAACCAGACCAGCGTGCGCCGCGCGCTGGAACATCTGGGCATCCCCTGCCGCATCACCGCCGATCCTGCGGAACTGGAGCAGGCCCAGGGCATCATCTTTCCCGGTGTGGGCGCCGCCGGGCAGGCCATGGAGGCCCTGACCTCCGCCGGTCTGGACAGCGTGCTGCGCCGTGCCGTGGCCGAAGGCCAGCCCCTGCTGGGCATCTGCCTGGGCTGCCAGATCCTGCTGGAGCACAGCGAAGAGAACGACGTGCGCACCCTGGGCATCGTGCCCGGCCGCTGCGTGCGCTTCCCCGATCATATGAAGGAAGAGGACGGCAGCCCCGCCCCCGTGCCGCATATGGGCTGGAACAGCCTCGATGTGGTGCGTCCGGGCCGTCTGCTGCACGGCATCGAGCCCGGTGCGGAATTCTATTTCGTCCACAGCTATTATGTGGAGCCCGCGCCCGAGCTGGTCATGGCCACCACGGTCTACGGGAAGGAGTTCTGCTCGGTCTACGGCCGCGACGGCCTGTGGGCCGTGCAGTGCCATCTGGAAAAGAGCGGCCGTCCCGGCCTGACCGTGCTGCGCAATTTCTACGATTACTGCGACGAGGTGCGCCATGCTTAGCAAACGAGTCATCCCCTGCCTGGACGTGCGCGCCGGCCGCCTGACCAAGGGCATCAAGTTCCAGGGCAACGTGGACATCGGCGACCCCGTGGAGAGCGCCCGCCGCTATTATGAGGAAGGTGCGGACGAGATCGTCTTTTACGACATCACGGCCTCGGCCGAGGAACGCGGCATCTTCCTGGACGTGGTGGAGCGCGTGGCCTCGCAGATCTTCATCCCCTTCAGCGTGGGCGGCGGCATCTCGTCCGTGGCCGACATGCGCGCCGTGCTCAATGCCGGGGCCGAGAAGGTCTCCATCAACTCCGCGGCCGTGCGCAATCCCGATCTGGTGGCCGACGGTGCGGCGGCTTTCGGCTCGCAGGCCATCGTGGTGGGCATGGACGTGCTGCGCGTGCCCGTGAGCGAGAGCATCCCCTCCGGCTACGAGATCGTCATCCAGGGCGGCCGCCGTCGCATGGGCATCGACGCCATCGAATGGGCGCGCCAATGCCAGGAACTGGGCGCGGGCGAGCTCTGCGTCAACTCCATCGACGCCGACGGCACCCGTGACGGCTACGAACTGACCCTGACCCGGGCCATCGTGGACGCCGTGTCCATCCCGGTCATCGCTTCCGGCGGCGCGGGCGCGCCCGAACATATGTACGATGCCGTGAGCAAGGGCGGCGCCTCGGCGGCGCTCATCGCTTCCATCGTGCACTACGGGCAGTACACCATCCGCCAGTGCAAGGAAGTCATGGCCGAAAAGGGCGCCAAGGTCCGCCTGACGTGGTAGCTCCCGAAGCCCGCTGGCAGGCCCTGCTGCCCGTGCTGCGGCACTGGCCGCTGGCCGTGGCCTTTTCCGGCGGGCTGGACAGCCGTTTCCTCTGTTTCGCCCTGCGGCGTGCGGGCTGCGACGTGCTGGCCCTGCACGCCACGGGGCCGCATGTGCCGCAGGCCGAGAGCGCGGCGGCGCGGCGCTGGACCCGGGCACAGGGGCTGCCCCTGCTGGAAGTGCGGCACGATCCCCTTTCCCTGCCCGAAGTGGCGGCGAACAGCCGGGAACGCTGCTATGCCTGCAAGCGGGCCCTCATGCGCCGTCTGCGTGCGGCCCTTGCCGTCGCGGGCGGCTGCCGCGTCCTCTGCGACGGCAGCAATGCCGACGATCTGACCGCCTTCCGGCCTGGGCAGCGGGCCGTGCGCGAGGCGGGCGTTCTCTCGCCCCTGGCACTGGCCGGGCTCCACAAACAGGAGTTGCGCGATCTGGGCGCGTCCTGGGGCCTGGACGACCCGCAGCAGGCCTCCCGGCCCTGCCTGCTGACCCGGCTGGCCTACGGCATGAGCCCGGAACCGGCCCTGCTGGCCCGTCTGGCCGCTGCCGAGGCCGATCTGGCCGCCTTGCCCGGCCTGGGGGATTTTCGCCTGCGCCTGACGCCGGAGCCTGTCCTGCAGGCGGCCGTGCTGCCTGACGGCCTGCGGCCGCAGGTCATGCAGGTGCTGGACGCCCACGGTTTTGGCGGGGCCGGGATGGTGGAAGGGACGGTCAGCGGCTTTTTTGACCGCGGAGCGTGATGTTTTTGGAGGGAATCCCCTCATCTCTACTGTCGATGCCCGCAGCTTTCTGCATCGTGCAACGGGTAGGGCCTCCTCCCGTCGCTGCCGGTACACGAAGGCCTTCCCGGTGCCCCGATGAAGGGGGAGGATATTTTCCCCGGAAAAAATAAAACGCGCCCGCGAGACCTCTGTCTCGCGGGCGCGTTTGTTTTTGACAGGGATATGCCCTCCCATGAGCTGGAGGGATGTCCTGTTATGAAAGCGCGCTGGGGAAGGGGGAGTTTGAGGGGGGAACCCCTCTCGCGCTAGCAGAGGGGTTCCCCCCTCAAAGATCCTTCCCCGTCCTTCGCGGATATGGCCTTACCGGACGCGCAGGGCCTCGGTAATGATGGCCGCGTCTTCCTCCGGCCGGGCTTTGACATTGAGTTCGGCGTTGCCGCCGTGGCAGACGAAGCCCTCGGGGCCGTGTTCCACCACACCGGCGGAGATGACCTGCCCGTAGGGGAGCTGGTCGCGCATGTCGGCGTGGTCCACGCGGCGGGGAAAGATGAAGGGCACGGGCTGGCCGGAAAAATCTTCCATGATCAAATACTTCATGACCTGCCTTCCTGTTATTGCTGGCGCTGGGCGCGACGGTTCTTGAGGTACTGTCGCACGGCGCGGTTATGATCGTCGAGGTTGGTGGAAAAAGCGTGGCGGCCGCCGTCGGTGATGGCCACGAAATAGAGGTACTTGTGCTCTTCGGGCGTGATGGCCGCGGCCAGGGCGCTGGCGCCGAACGAGCAGATGGGGCCGGGCGGCAGGCCGGGACGCTGGTAGGTGTTGTAGATGTTGTTGGCGTCGTCCAGATGGCGGCGGCGCAGGTTGCCGTCAAAGTTGGGCCCCAGCCCGTAGATGACCGTGGGGTCGGCCTGGAGCGCCATGTTGATGCGCAAACGGTTGGCATAGACGCCGGCCACGCGCGGCCGCTCGTCGGCAAAGGCGGTCTCCTTCTCCACGACGGAAGCCAGGATCACCAGACGGCGCAGCTCGTCGCGGGAGGGCCGTTTGCCGTCGGGCCAGAGGGCGTCGCCCTTGCGCCAGAAGTTGT
>ERZ840371.185-NODE-185-length-77110-cov-18.742781_pt1 | contig 77110 bp, 69 predicted proteins | sample MGYA00519937_ERZ840371 | MGnify/ENA primary metagenome ERZ840371 (study PRJEB31850, sample SAMEA3708873) | human gut metagenome | biome: human gut; feature: human-associated habitat; material: faeces | place: China | collected 2014 ... | reverse complement strand
TTTTTACTAAATGGCTTTCCAACAATGTGTATTTTAGCATTTGTGCGGTGTTGCCTTAGGTATCGTGGAGGTATTTCTGAATGGCTGATATGACTGCAGGGCGCAAAAACAAGGCTGCCAAACACGGCAGAAGTCATCATCAGGATAAAATAGGCCTGTTTAAAAGGCCTTGGTTTCCTTATCTGTTGACAGCGGTAACACTGACGGCAGTTTTTCTTGCCATCATGATCTGCTGCCGACTGTACCCTTTCGGCGACAGAGCCATGGTCAGTTCTGACGGAATAAATCAATATCTGAGCTTTTATCACTATTTCCGAAGCGTTCTGCTGACGGGAAACAATATCGACTACACTTTTTCCAATGTTCTGGGCGGAAATTTCCGAGGGTTGTATTCCTACTATCTGGCAAGCCCGCTTTACCTCCTCTTTGCCCTGTTCCCCGAGAGTCAGATCCTTCTGGCACTGCATATCATCATTTATCTGAAATATCTGATCGCAAGCCTCAGCTTCTGCGCATGGGCCGGATATCAAAAAAAGGAAAACCCGTGGGTACGGGCAGCACTTTCTGTCAGCTACGGCTTCATGGGCTATGCCGTTTCTTACTACAGCCTGCTTTCATGGCTGGATGCCATGGCACTGCTGCCGCTGGTCGCGCTGGGGCTGCAGCGGCTCGTGAAAGAAAACAAGTCTTTGCTTTATATTCTTTCGCTAGCAGTTACTGTTGTGGCTAACTATTACACCGGATTCATGGTGTGTGCAGCTTCGGTTTTGATGTATATCGCTCTGATTCTGACCCACAAGGACGGAATTGCCAACAGCCTGAAAAAAACGGTGGTTCCCTTTGCGGCATCCAGTCTGCTGGCAGGTGCTCTGAGCGCATGGAATACGGTTCCCACGGCGCTGTCTTTACCCGTTGGGCGGAAAAGCGAGCTGGAAATGCACATCGATTTCACCTTTGACAGCTTGTTTTCCAAGCTGTTCACCGGAACGACCAACGGTGAGCAATTCTATAACGGATTGCCTATTATCTTTGTGGGAATCATTCCGGTGATTTTCGTCGTGCTGTTTTTCCTGAACCCTGACATTCGCCGCCGATGGAAGGCGGTAGCTGCGGGTGTGCTGCTGGTGATGGTATTCTCCTTCCATAACAGTCTTCTGAATACCATCTGGCATTGCTTCACCAGAAACAGAATGTTCAATTACCGGTACAGCTTTGTGTGCAGCTTCTTTCTGCTTGCCATTGCATGGCACTCGGTATGCAGCTGGAAAAGTCTTTCTTCCCGGACCATCGGCCGGTGCTTTGCCGGATGTCTGTTCGCTGTGTTTCTGATCTTCTCCCATAATTATTCCTACACCGACGCAAAGCGCCTGTATTTGGATCTGTTCCTGCTGCTTACAGGCACGGGGCTTATTTATCTGCTCACCAAGAGCCGGCGCGGTGCGGCAATAGCGCTGTTCTGCCTGATGGTCGGCAACAGCTTTGCAAACTCCGTGCTGACCATCCACAGCATCAACACGTTATTTGACTGTGCCCACTACGACGCCCACAATCAGTACCTTGACCACGTTCGTCGGGGCTTGGCACTGATACCGGAGGATGACGCCTTTTACCGGATCGAAAAAACGGACTGCCAGACCTATACGGATAACATGGCACTGGGGATTCCGGGAATCAGCAATTTCTCCTCGGCGGAACGCCTGGAATCTCTGGATTTTCTATGGAAGCTGGGCGTTGAACGCCATATGGCGTGGGCTCATTACACCGGGAAAAGCCCTGCAGCTACGGAAAGTCTGCTCGGCGTGCGATATGTGCTTTCAGAGGAACCGCTCGACACCGACCGCGAAAAATATACTCTCGTCGGCGTTACGGAGAAAAATCTTTCCGTCTATCGCAATCCTTATGCGCTGCCATTGATCATGGCCTCGGGCAGCATCTCAAACGGCATCTTTGACAAAGAGGGCTGCGACTTCCAGAATGCATGCTGGCGTTCCCTTGCGCCGGAAATAAACGAGGATGTGTTTATCCCGGCAGATGATCTGACAGCCCAAACGCAGCGGGACGGAAGCGCTTTGTTTACCTGCAGCGCGCCGATCTCCGGCCATGTGTGCCTCCAGTTCCCCGGAGCGTATAACGAAAAGGACTGGCCCTTTACAGTTCAGATCCTTCGAGACGGGAGCTGGGAATCGGTTGCGCTGACAAGCTGCAGCCCCATCTGCCTGCTGGGCGAATATGCGCAGGGCAATGTCATAACATTTCGGGTTCAACCAACCGAAAATCAAGAAATAGACACCGGGAAGATCCGCGTTTTTGTTCAGGATGAGGATGCTCTGGCTCGGTACAGTACGTATGTACAAAATACTCCCATGGAGATCCGTAAGGTTACAAGTTCCCATCTCACCGTCAACTGTCAAGTAAAGGAGGACACCCCCTATCTGGTGTCCACCATTCCCTATGACGCAGGCTGGCAAGTAACCGTTGACGGAGAAAAGGTACAAACCATGAAGAATTGGGACTGTATGCTTGCCTTCGAGGTAAATCCCGGAGAACACCAGATCGAGCTGCGCTATCAGCTGCCGGGAAAGACCGTCGGTATGGTCATCACCCTGAGCGCGGTCGTTTTCATCCTGGCACAGCGCCTGTTGTCGCAACGCTCAGCACACAGGAAAAGTAAGCCGAAAAAGAACTGACCAATTCTCGGAAACAATATCGTTGTCTCTAAATGTCGGCAAAAAGATCTGCCTGATCTCATTTGAGATCAGGCAGATCTTTTCTTGCAATTCATAAAATTCTGTTGCCAAATCGCTGCCGCGAGGGGCTTCAAGGCTTAAAAAGTCCAGTATTTACGGGCTTTTTCGACCTCTGAAATTATTCCCACTCGTTGTAGGAACTTACATCTTAAACAGTTTTGTTTAGAAATTATTTGCTCCTATTCTTCTGATTGTTTTGATTATCCATATTATCTCAGCTATACGATGGATGCTTATCAAAATCTTATCAGCGTTGATAAACTGCGGAAGGCAGTTTGGGAAAATCGTTTCGGGTGGTTGTCCACTCAAGCACATATATCATAGCATAAAAATTACAAAAATTCAATACTTTATGCTAAATTGGCAAGCCACACAATGAATTATTTGGATATTCCCATCATCATATTGTAGTGCGCCTCGTGTCCCATATTGATAAAAATATCTCTGAAAATTTGCTTGTAGCGGCCAATAGAATCTGTGTAGCTATCTATATACAAATCATCTGGAATAGAGTGTGAACCATCATTTATCCAGCTCAACAAGGATCGGCAGATCGTCTTTTCCTCTATTGTTACAAAGGAATTCTCGATTGTATCGTCTTTTGTTTTTCCAAGCATACTGAAATAGTTTTCCAGAATTCTTCTCATAACATTTTGGGTTGTAATCCGTGAAGTATTGCTACCATCTTTCAATTCTTGCCACAAAAGCTCATAAGATGTTTTTATGGGATTGTTTCTCTCGTGAGATTTGATGGTCGATATATTATTGTCTTTACTTATTGTCCAATAGTGAATATCATTGCAGATTTCAGTTCTTCGGTCAATAAAGGCTGTTTCCTTGTGGAAAAACACATTGTGCGTGAGAACAAAGATCTGGTCAACATCGGAAATTCCATCTCGGACATCCTTTATCAGACCTTTTACCAAGGAACTTACTATGTACAATACTGTACTATCAAGGCTGCATATTGGATCGTCCAGAACCAAAACTTTACGAGAAGAAACTTTTGATATATCAATAGAACCTTTCGCAAACTGCAGAAAATACAAAAACGATATAAATGTTTCTTCGCCCTCGCTTAATGTGTTGGTAGCAAGTGTCCCATCCATTCGCTGAATTTGGTATGTATTTGCTTGCACCGGAGATGGGACGATTTTGAAGTTTGTGAAACCATAGCTTTTAAGAGAACGATTGATTTCATCTACTGTAGGCTGAACACTGGTGATGTTTTTTCCGGCTTCGATGATTTTATCGTTCAATTCATCTAACTGCTGCTTACATATATCAATCCCGTTTTGTATGCCCTTTTTTGCTTTGACGAAACCAGAAAGGTCATTCAAATATTCGGCAATCAAAGCTTCGTTTTCGTCAAGCAAAAAGGTCCAAATTGCAGATACAAGAGCGTCTTTTTCGATTGTATAGTTATCGACCATTTCATTATGCTTGGTAATAGCACTGTTCCCAATGACAATCATTTGCTGTATGGCTTCGATTGTCTGGGAAGTTTCTGTCAACGAAATGGTTCTACCGGGTTCTTTTTCTTTTACAAGCATCTCTGCTTTATTTTTCGCAAAATAACCCTCAAGAAGCTCTGCTGCAGAAGAAAGTTTTTCGGCATCAATTTGAGCAGCAGGATATGAACTCAGACTACTACGCAATGTATTAAGGCGACGAAGTAGTTCCTCCGTCAAAGTGTTATAGTGGTTAATGGAGCTTTTTATCCGATTGACATCCTGTTCATATTCGCCACTAAAAAACGCATCAAGCTGATTTCTCAATTCGTTAGAAATAGTCTGCTGCTGACAAAAAGGACAAATCCCATCATCGTGTAGATGCTTTCTTCCTTGATTAACCCAATCGGCATTATCTAATGCCTCAATAAGCCTACCAATCGGCAAATCTTTGTTTCCGACAATTACCTTGCCCCAAACAACTGACACTTCGATTTCAGTAATTTGAGTTACCAGATCATCGAGTGAAAAAGATATAGCTGCACATTTTTCCGGTTTTCGAGTAAATAGTGTTTTGGCTCTTGATAAAAGTGCATCTTTGGTCTCAGTTGATGAATGTGAAATCTGATAGCGACGAAGCACCTCATCACGAAACCGTTCTTTGTTGCCACGAAAACCGCTAAATGCTTCTTGAAAATCAGCTTCATTTTGTTTGAGTATTCTCTCCCATACGGTATCACGAAAATCATTCTTCTGTTTTTGTTCTTCGTCACTTTTCTTTTGTAGTGTGTTTTTTCGTGTTGAATACTCCTCTTGTTGTTTGACTCGTTGCTCCTTTAGTTTTTCAAGTGCTTCTATATCCTCTATGGTGGCTTGTCCAAGGGTGAAAACACCGGCAATATTCTCCTTAAAGTTTTTATCACGGAACTCACGGTTATAGACGACTACATCAAGTTCCGCATTATTTTCCCATTCTATTTCACATTCACGATATTGCGGTGCCGTTGGATTACACAAGAAATTGCTAATTGTAGATTTTCCACTACCATTCGGTCCATAAAAGAAATTGACTTTTTGGCAATCCTGTATTAAGGCACCCTCTGACGAATATGTAGCAGAGTTTTTCATTTTTATTGCTTTTATCATATAGGGCACCTGCCTTGATTTTTTGTTTTTTTACGATGCAATGCTTCTCTAAAAAATGTACCCATCCTCAAAACATTCCATGCATTCATCAATCATATGAGATGGGAAACGCATATTGGTTAAATAGCGTTCAAGCAATCGTTCTACTGCTTGCTTGTCTGGCGGGAAGACATCGGCGGTAGTGAAGCCCGTCCTTGGTTGAAGAATAAATCCATAATCTTCAATCAAAGAAAGTATATATCCATTTGAATCAATGCGTTTTGTTACAGAGCCAACTCCAGCACTACAAGCATTATATAAATCCAGAAAATTTCTCTGTAACTGTGCCTCTGTCCCATAAAAATGGATGCGACCCTCTTTATCCCAAGCCCCTTGGTCATCGTTTCTTTCAATACGCATGGAGATGTCCGCTACTTGAGATCTCTTATCCAATTCATAGTTGTGCATAGGATTGGTAAGATACCCCAATGTGAAAGCATAACTTTGCCACGACGAAAACTCTATACCCCTTAAGCCCCAACGGCGATTAACTGTTCTGTAATCTAATTGAACCATTTTTCCTCCTATTAAGCTGCATAATGCACATTGATTGCATTGATAACCGAACAAAAATCCATATCAGCGATTTCAAGCACATCGTCATTATCAAAACCCACATTAAGCACAAACAAGAAGTTGGAGAACTCGTAAATCTTCTCCACAGCAGCATCCGTTAAATTCTCGTGGATACGATCTGCTTTGGAAAGCAATAACAAATGCTGGTACTGCTCGTCAATCTCTTGCGTGTGTCCATTCGGATGGGCATAATTCAAATGCTGTGTAGGCGTAAGGGCAATGATATTTTCCAAGTAATAACAAATTTCTGGATAAATTGCTTCTGGGAAAATATGGTGCATATGAATTGCCTTATCACGCATATGAGCTGCCTCAAGATGTTCGGTCTGTCCGGCACGATTTTGTTCGTTGAACATACGGAGATACTTTTTCGCCTTTGCGGATTGATAGTGGTAGTATGCTTCATTAACTTCGACAGGGTGAGCCGCTGCGTATTCTTTTCTCGTAACACCTTTTGGCTTGTCAGCATACACATCCCTAAAGTTGTTGCGATTGTACATCAGCATATCGTAGGTAATGATCTGCTCGGAGAGCCGTCCTTTCTCAGTACCATGAGAATTATTGAAATATGCCAAAGGATTAAGCACCTTAATGAAAATACGGTTGCACTCCACAACACCGTTGATTTTCGTGTGCTTAATGATGAAACTGGAAAAAGTTTCTTTGACATGTTGGTATGTATCCTTTGTCTGTGTTCTAAAAAACTCATCAAAAGCAGAATAAATACCGCTATCCCTCAAAACTTTCTCAATGTAGGTTTTCAAGAAAAACAAGGCGTTTCTTTCTCGCAAGGCAATATACTCAAGAACTTCGATATTATTGACATGATAGAAGTTTCGGTTTCCTCTCTTTATTTTCTTCAAAACATTTGCATTTGCCAACATTTCCATTGGCTGCTGAAAGAATTTGTCATATTCGTTTCGAGCTGCTTCGCTTTCAACACCTGGCTTCTTAAAAATAGCTTCGACATTTTCAACGGTATATTGGTAGTGCCAGATCTCCGGTGTTGTAAATATACCATCCTCGTCTTGAAGAGCATAGTTGTAGATACAGTCTGCAACAACGGTAACTACATCAGCAGCACATTTCTGGTCAATCCATCTGCCATTACCGCTTTTCTTTATATCATAATTATACTGATTACAGAAATCTATAATCGCTTGTTGTGTCAACATATTGTTCGCCTCTTTCTGTCAGTTGAATATAGATAGCTGTATGTTCTCTTGTTCAGACAGAGTCTCTGTGATAGGCGCTTCCTTTTCTTCTTTCCTCAGCAGACCATAGAAAAACACAGAGCAAACATCTACATTCAAAGACCTCGTTTGATAATTTCTTGCCACTTGATAAAAATTTCTATATTCCGATGTAGAAAAAAACTCCATTTGTTCCGCTGTAGGTACAATGTTGTTTTTCGGAACGAGAATAGCCAACGACCCGTTTACAAGAGTGTTTTTTGGCTTTCTCATCATTCGTGGCTTATATGTCATATTAGGTGTGAGATAAACATTATCTTTCTGCAGATATTCAAACACAGCAAGAGTTCTTGCAGATGCAGAGGATATATAAGAATCATATCCGTCAATATCAAGAACGGTCTTTCCATCATCGCTGATATTACGAGATTTCAGAACTCTAATTTCACCTGCATCTGACAATAGCTTGTTTGTTATCTGCCTATCTCGGAACACCCTAAATACATTAAAATCTAGCTGCTTGCATACCTTGTCAAACTCTCTATTACGATAAATAATCCAGTAAGGCAGCTTTCTATCAAAGATATAACTTTGCGTCTGTGTTAGATAGATACCATGTGTAATGGACACTACACGGGTATTTGAGGGACGACCTTGGTTGTTAATGAAAATGGCTAAAGTTTCGACCAACACGCCGGGAAATCCCTTTTCTCCAAAGTCGATAATACATTCAACAGCTTTTTTTGAAAGATATTCTCGTGTTTTTGCAAACTCTGGCGTGTTTAACAAAAACTTCGGGAACACCAAAGCGACATAGTTGCTGATATTCAATGCCTTATCAAGAAAAAACGAGCAAATGTTGGTGGTATCCCTGTTGATTGATTGGCTGCGATACACATTAAGCAAGGGGTTATTAGATGTCATCTTGTAAAATGGCGGATTTCCAATTACATAGTCGTATCGTTCTTCAAAGTTATGTAGCAAAAAATCATCAGCAATATAATTTATAGTGCAGTTTTCAGGGATGGTATAATTGCTCAGTATGAGTTTCGCAATTTCCAAACTGTGCTCGTCAATATCAACTACATCGAGAATCAGTCGTTTGCCCTCAAACTTTCTAACAATAAGGGGAATGAAGTTTCCAACACCAACGGAAGGTTCCAGTATCCTAACGATTTCTTGATCCGTATCCGGCAATGATTTCATCATTTCTGTGATGAGCGTTTTACTTGTAAAAAAAGCGGCATTATCAGTACGACTTGTATTAGCCAGTTCTGCAATTTTGCCCAAAGTTGCAGCCGATAACGATAAGGTATTTTCCGTTATAAATACCTTGAGTTTTTCTACATCGGACAAGCGATGTTCTTTTACAATCTTATTGATTGTTGCCGTATTCATAGGGGGATGCCGTAGTGAATCGGCAATTTTCTTAGCAATAGATTGGAAGATCACCGTAGGGACAGCTTCGCCTAAAGATTGTCTGATTTTGATTTCTTCCTTTTTCAGGAACGCTCTCTTTTTGGCTATCGGGAGCTGATTAAGAGTATCCAGGTCGTCGTCTACCCACTTAAACGAGTATGGAACGGTCATCATCATCATAAGTTCTCTGATGCTGAAAACTCTGTCATCGCAAGGATGGACGGTATTCTGACTTGCCATCTGGTCATTTCTTGTATGGATACAAGGACCGACTTTATCCCAATATTGACGCCTATACTTGTCCCCGTTTTTTTGCTGATTGATAACAATTTTCCCATCTTTGACTTGGTGTGGTTTTTTGCAATCATCAACATTATCAAACGCTGATTGCCCCTCTTTTATGTCGGCAATCCATGCCCTCATATGTTCGGGATACACTCTAAAAGAATGATAAATGTCATTCTCATCAATCTCGCCAAACTCTTTTAGAGGCTTTAGTTCGCCAATGACTTGCCGAAGCGTTTTTTCTTCCATAAGGTCTGGGAAGAGTTCCAACGGAGATACTTCGTCTGCATAATCTTTGGACACACCAATGACTACGGTTCTTTGCCTACTTGAACAAGCACCGTAGTTCTTAAAGTTTATAATTCGAGAAACATATGAATAATCTGAACCTAAATTGCTTTCAATAGCTTCTGCAATAGATTTGTTTGTACCATCAATGTCTGTGCAGATTGTCTTCATAAACGCAGGAACATTCTCAAAAATGAAGAATCGAGGATTGACCTGCTTGATGATCTTAATTGATTCTATAACCAAAGAGTTCCTCACTATTTCAGTAGAACTCTTTTTGTGATTGGCAACAGACATTCCCTGGCAAGGAGGTGTTGCAATCACAACATCAATGCGAGATACATCTTCTTTCTTTCGCCACAGGTCGATTTGCGAATATAGTGCTGCCTTTGTGCTTTCGTCCGTAATATCTCCGCAGATATATCCGCTTTCGTATTTGCACTTGTTATTATACCTCTGAATATCCAATCTTCTTGTGATTAGCTCGTTGGTTGCTACACAATCGAAGTTTTCCAGCTTAAAGCCGTAACATCCGATGCCGGCACTACTAAACAAGCTAATGTATGTAGGCTTGCTATTTGTTTTCATTTTCTTTACCATCCTTACATTGCTTGTCTGTCATCGGGAATCAGTTCCATAATATCGTCAATACCGCAGTTAAGAGCTGAACAAATCTTAACTAAGACTTCTACGGTAACATTTTCGTTTTTTCCAAGCTTTGCAATGAGAGAATTGCTTATTCCAGCAGCTTCTCCAAGCTCTTTCTTTTTCATATTTTTATCAATAAGAAGCTTCCAAAGTTTATTATAACTAACAGCCATTATACGCACCTCTTAACTACTTAGTCGGATTCCAGTATATTATAGCACACAAAATTCAGAAAATCAATAAATAATTACACGAAAATCCAATTTTGTTTTCTAAAGTCCAAAAAATGAGTTAATATAGAAACCGCCCGTAGGATAGCTCCCACGGGCGGCGGTGCGGTCAATTCTCAAAGGGCTTATACACGGTCACGGTTTTCAGATACTTTACAGGATCGCCGTTGAGTATCAAGTCCGCATATTCAAGCGGTGCGTTATAAACGAGATAGTCAAGCTCAGACCGTTCATACATATTGTCGGCTACTTCGTTTTCCACAGCGGTGCAATCAATGGCGATCAGCGTTCCGTCCTCCAGCCGAAGCTCCACGCAAGCGGTGTCGATGTTAAACTCGCAAGATATAACTTTCATTTTCTGTTCCTCCTTAGATTTTGATTATCGGGCATCGTTCCTTGTGTGCGTTTTACCACGCACTTTACCAAACAGATGCCACAGTTTGTTGTCGGATATTACCTCCTCATAGGTGCGAACTTTTCTCTGCAAACGCTCGTTCTCCTGTTCCAGATTGGCAGAATTAAGCCTATTTCGGACGGACTTGTATTCGGACAGCTCATCACGCAAAGAGCTGTTTTCTGCAATCAGCGATTTGATTTTGGACTTCAATTCCTCTATCATTTTGTTTGCGGCATCCAGCAATTTCTGTAACTTGAACTCTTTCTTTTCTTGTGCGTAGTATTTCTTGGCGGCGGTGGACAGCGTTTCGTAATCCGTCTTTTCAAGGGATACCCTTGACGGGGAGAGCATAACGGGCTTGACCTCTATTTTGTCTATGCTCTCGATATTGACTTTTTGCTGCTTGGTCTTTTCGATCTGCTTATCCAATGCCGCCGCTTCTGCCGCCTTTTCCTGTGTCTGCTCGGTCAGCTCGGCAAGCTCCTGGGTACGCATTTCTCGCTTATATTCCAAAACGCTCAAATGCTCACGATGCTCGCCCTTCTGCTCCCACTCGATGCCGTGTTCCAGCATCATTTCCGCAAGAGCTTCTTTTTCTTTCTGTACCCACAAATCACGCTCGGTCAGAGAACGCCCCTCGCCGGTAATCCCTTGATCGGCAAGAGCCTGTTTCAGCGATACACGGGTAGACAGCCCTCGCTTGCTCCCACTTGTAAAGGGAATAAAGTCGATGTGCAGATGGGGCGTTGCTTCGTCCATGTGCAAGTGAGCTGAGTAGACATGAAGCTGAGGATTGCGTTCCACAAAGCTGTGATAGAACTTATCCAGGACGGTCTTGGCAAGTTCGCCGTTTTCGCTGGCGGCTGCCATATCCTCTCTGTTGCCGATTTGGAAAATCACTTCATAGAACGGTTTTTCCTGTTTGCCACTACAAATTTTTTCGTAGTAATTTTCGATGCAACGATCTTTGCGTTTTTGTTTTGCGTTGAACTCTGCAAGGGCTTCATCGAACAGGTTGTGATACGCTTGCTCGATTGGCGTGTAGCAGTATTCGATATTCAGATGCGTTCTTGTCGGGTCAACATTTTCTGCGAAGTAGGTGCGGCGATTGTGAGCGACAACGCCATCACCGGACATAGCACTGATTGTTCTTCTTATGGTCATTACCTCCGTAAAAGCGGTAGTATTAGTTGAACTTGTTTTCGCCGCTCGGCGGCGGGTTTTGTTACTTTTGCCAAAAGTAACGCAAAAGCACTTTTGACAGCAGAGCCATCAAAAGAGCATTGCGCTCTCCGAGGGGGTATGCGGCATCTGCGGATGCCTTGCCGCCTTTTTCGGTTTGTGTGTGGTACCCAAACGCTCAAAATGCGGTGTGACCGACAGCCTTTCCGCAACCCCGATTGCTTCAATTCTGCCGCCCACAGGCAGAGCAGATTTTGAAAATCCACTCTGCCATCCATCTCCAAATCTGCGGATTTTTCGATGGGGACGGGAGATGCGATAGGGTCACGATGTTGGTAGTGGTCATTTTGTCCACCACCACTTTTGCCTTGTCTGCCATTCACAGGAGCGTGGCACGCTCCTGTCATAGCTCCCAAGGGGAAGTAGTCCAGCGGTAGCTCTGCGGCACTCCACGGCGGTCAAGATATTCCTGCCGTGCCTGCTCCCTCTGTTCCTCGGTGGGTGCGGTCTTGTACTGCGAATAGAGCTGGCGATTAAGCATGGCATCCAGCTTTTGCTCTAACCCCTTTCGAATGTCCTCGTCAAAATCGTCCTCGCCGTTCAGATGGTACAGCACCAAATCCACGAACAGCTCATAGGGTATCTGCACATTTTTCATTCGTTTCGATTCCTTTCTTTCAACCGCAAGGTGCCATTTTGACACCTTGCGGTGCTGATGTGGTAAGTCCCCAAAATGGGAACTTACCACAGCGAGCTCGAAGTGAAAGTTGTCAACTTGGCAACTTTCACTTTTGCTCCGCAACGGTAGCGACGATAGCGACGGTTGTTTTGGTGGTATCGTTTTCACCGTTGCGACCGTCGCAACCGTCGCACTCTGCGTTGTAGGTGAGCTTCACCCTACGCCCGGAGTGCTTCGCTTTGTTCTCATAATCCACGCCGTAGTCCCCTGCGAGCTTGCCACATTTGACATTTAGATACTTGGTCAAGGCGTTTGCCACCATGCCCGTTTGTGCTGCTTCTGCAAGCTCGGAGGGAGAGCCTGTCCATTCCCTCTGCTCTGCCGAAACGAGCCTTGCAACAGCTTCTAAAACCTTGTCGGGCGGCTCTCGGTGCAGCTCTGTTTCCGTCCGTTCCAAGTTCCAAATCTGTGTCACGGGGTCTTTGCTCAGATAGAGGATTTGATCTTGCTGGTCACGCCCCACCACATCAATGGTGGCTTCAAGTGCCGTTCGCTTTTTCTTCTGCATCAGCAGAGAGCCGTCGGCACAACCGAGCAACCCTGTCGTACCGGAAATCATTTCAAAGCTGTCTCCTGCGGGTTGCTTGCGTGTGTGGTGAACGGTAAGAACACAGATGCCGTACTTATCGGCAAATTGCTTTAATCTGCCGATAATTTCATAATCGCTGGCGTAGCTATAAGCCTCGCCGCCGACCTCACGGATTTTCTGCATGGTGTCGATGATAATGAGCTTGGTATCGGGATGCTCACGCACGAAAAATTCAAGCTGTTCGTCAAGACCGTTTCCAATCTTGTTTGCCGCCGTAGCGAAGTGGAGCTTGTCGCTGTCCTCAACACCGTACATCATAAACATACGGCTCTGGATGCGCTGATAATCGTCCTCCAGGGCGAGATAGAGTACCGACCCTTGGTTGACTTCAAACTCCCACAGCGGCGTTCCTGTGCTGACATGGTAGGCAATCTGAGCCACCAAAAAGGACTTGCCAATCTTGGGCGCACCGGCGAGGATATACGCCCCGCCGTAGAGCAAGCCGCCGATAATCGGCGGTCTGCTCTTGTAGGTGGTCTGATACAGCTCGGTCATGGAAACCGTGTGGAGATAGTACGAACTTGCCATTCTCTGCATCTGACGAAGCATTTCTTCGTAGTTTTCAGAAGAATTTTCATCGAAGTCATTGATTTCTTCGGTTAAAGCGGGTATAATGTTTGCAGTATTTGATTGAAACGGCTGCCTTTCATCTGCGCCAACAGATGTTGCAAGGGCAGTCTTTTCTTTTGCATCATTCATTCGCATCTTCTCCTTTCAGCCCGTCCATTGTGACGGCGATTAAATCAATGGTGTCCATCAGATCGGCGTCCACGCTTTCCCCTGTGGCAATTCGCTGAAGCTCTGCGAGGATCGCCGCCATCTGCGTTTTCAGAGCCTTGTGAACTCTCGGATTGGGCTGTACCACGACTTCACGGCCCATGCACTTGCGGTAGCAATATTCCTGTTTGGGAAGTCCCGACAGGGCAACAGCCCTGTTCAGTTCTTCCTGTTCCTCCGGCGATACACGGAAGCCTACGGTGATACTGCGAAAACGGTTGTGCTTGTCTACATTCTTTGCTGACATTAAAATCACGCTCCTTTACCTAAATCATCTAATTTGCTTGCCATTTCTTTCTGCTTAGACGGGAACAGGTGAGCATAGCGGTAAGTGATTTCAATGCTTTCGTGTCCCACACGGTCAGCAATGGCAACTGCCGAGAAGCCCATATCAATCAAAAGGCTGATGTGGCTGTGTCTGAGGTCATGGATTCTGATACGCTTTACTCCTGCGGCTTTCGCACCTCTGTCCATTTCTCTGTGCAGATAGTTCTTTGTGACGGTGAAAATGCGGTCTTTCTTTTTCAGTCCGTACTGCATCCCGAAGAACTCTTGCATTTCCGCACAGAGGAAGTCGGGCATTTGAATGGTGCGATTGCTTTTCTTAGTCTTGGGAGAGGTAATGACATCCTTGCCCTTTAATCGCTGATAGGTCTTGCTGATCTTCACCGTACCTCGCTCAAAATCGAAGTCGGCAGGGGTCAAAGCCAGCAGCTCGCCCTCACGGATGCCCGTCCAATAGAGCATCTGAAATGCGTAGTAGGAAACGGGCTTGTCCATCATTTCTTCCGAAAACCTCTGATATTCTTCCTTTGTCCAGAACAGCATCTCCTTGCGTTCCTCGGTACCCATATTACCGGCTTTTGCCGCCGGATTGGAACGGAGATCATAGAACCTAACCGCATGGTTGAAGATGGCGGAGAGCTGATTGTGGAGCGTTTTAAGGTAGCTCTGAGAGTAGGGATTGTGCTTTTCGTCACGGTAGGCAAGCTGCTCATTTTGCCATGCGATTACATCCTTTGTGGTAATCTCGCTGATTTTTCTCTTGCCGAAATACGGCAAGATTTTCGTTCTGATGATATGCTCCTTTGTCTGCCAAGTGCTTTCTTTCAGCCTTGCTTGCATATCGGCGGTGTAAATCTCGAAAAAGGCGGCGAAGGTCATATCCAAGTCACCGGCGTTCTGCTGCTGGAACTTCTGCTCCCATTCCAGAGCTTCACGCCTGGTATCAAAACCTCGCTTGCATTTCTGCTTGCGTTCGCCTGTCCAGTCCGTGTACTGTGTTACCACATACCACGAGCCGCTATCTTTGTTCTTATATGCCGGCATTTACATCATTCCTTTCTGCTCCGTAGAGTCTTTCATTAAAATACTGACGGTTTACTCGTCCTGCGATGGTGATAAAGCCCTTTGCTTTCAATTCTTCGTTGAGCTGGCGAATGAGCTTGTAGGCGTAAGGCTTTGACACATCAAGTTCCTTTGCGACTTCATCTACTCGGATGAACTTATTTTCCATTGAATCCCTCCTTTCCTTTGGGATATAGTTGTACTTATTTAGTGTCGGATACTTTCTTGCCGCCATCCGATTTGCCCGGGCGGTACACACCTTTACTGTGATGTGCGACAGGTATTCAGTTGCCGCATTAAGCATATTTGCTTAACTATACACCATCATTATACTAATCAAATTCCGTTATGTCAAGAGGTTTGCGAGAAAATATTAAACTTTTTTGTTTCTGCTATCTTGACAAACACTAAACATATCTATTATAATATGTGTAACGATATAGTAAGGAGTGAAAAACTATGGCAATCGGTGAAAGAATCCGTTTTATACGCAATCTGCGTGGTATGACGCAGAAGTGGCTCGGTCAAGCCGTGGGTTTCCCCGAAAAGACCGCCGATGTTCGCATGGCTCAGTATGAGTCCGGCTCCAGAACGCCCAAAGAGGACTTGGTAAAGGCTCTTGCAAATGTTCTGGAGGTTTCACCTTTGGCATTGAGCATCCCCGACATTGACAGCAGACTTGGCTTTATTCATACCTTGTTTGCCATCGAGGACATTCACGGCGTTAGAGCTGAGAAACAGGGGGATGAAGTACATATTGTCTTTGACGGCAGCAAGAGGACGATGGATGATTCCGTCTTTACCATGCTTTCTGCGTGGGCTGACCAAGCCGAAAAGTACAGAAACGGCGAGATCAGCAAAGAGCAGTATGACCGTTGGCGTTATACATTCCCGGCAGAGGACACCACCCAGCGTTGGGCGAAAGTCCCGTCACAGGAAATCAGCGATATGCTGGTAGATGCCTTTAAGGATAAGCTGAAATAAGACTATAAATGATAAAAAGCCCGTACTGACATCCCATCAGTACGGGCTAAGATGTTAATATGGGTATTTTGTGAGCCGCCAAGAATTACTCTTTACTCACAAGCCACTTGATGCACAGAATAATGGCATCAAAGCGGAATCTTATCAAAACCTTATCAGAGACAGTGGGCAGAATCGAAAAAGCATTGCAATTCCTTGCTTTTTTGGCTTTTCTGATTTATTCCCACTCGCTGAAACCCGCATAAACACTGGCTTTTTTAAGCAACTCGATTTATTCGAATTCGATCGTGGCGGGCGGTTTGGACGTGATATCATAGACGATGCGGTTGATGCCCTTGACCTCGTTGACGATGCGCACGGAGACGCGATCGAGCACATCGTACGGGATGCGCGTCCAGTTGGCGGTCATGAAGTCCGTCGTCGTGACGCTGCGCAGCGCGAGCGTATAGTCATACGTGCGGCCGTCGCCCATAACACCGACAGAGCGCATATTCGTCAGCACCGCGAAGTACTGATTCATCGTCTGCTCCAGGTGCGCCTTGGCGATCTCGTCGCGGAAGATGAAGTCCGCGTCGCGCAGGATGTCCAGCTTGTCCTTGGACACCGCGCCGAGGCAGCGGATGGCCAGACCCGGCCCCGGGAACGGCTGGCGCATGACCAGATACTCCGGCAGGCCGAGCTCACGGCCGAGTGCGCGCACCTCGTCCTTAAACAGCAGACGCAGCGGCTCAATGATCTCCTTGAAGTCCACAAAGTCCGGCAGACCGCCGACGTTGTGGTGGCTCTTGATAACGGCAGCGACATTCGTGCCGGATTCGATCACGTCGGGATAGATCGTACCCTGAGCCAGATAGTCCACCGAGCCGATCTTCTTGCCCTCTTCCTCAAAGACGCGGATGAACTCCTCGCCGATGATCTTGCGCTTCGTCTCCGGATCGGAGACGTCCTTCAGGCGCGTGAGGAAACGCTCTTCCGCGTTGACGCGCACGAAGTTGATGTCCCAATTCTGGAACGCGGCCTCGACCTCGTCGCCCTCGTTCTTGCGCAGCAGACCGTGGTCGACAAAGATGCACGTGAGCTGATTGCCGACGGCCTCAGCCAGCAGCGCCGCCGCAACGGAGGAGTCCACGCCGCCGGAAAGCGCCAGCAGCACCTTGCCGTCGCCAACCTTGGCGCGGATGTCCTCAATGGACTTGCGCATGAAGTCGCCCATCGTCCAGTCGCCGGTCGCGCCGCAGACCTCATACAGGAAGTTGCGCAGTATGGCCTGTCCGTACTCGGTGTGGTTGACCTCGGGGTGGAACTGCACGCCGTAGAAGCCGCGAGCTTCATCGCAGATACCGACCGTCGGGCAGGCATCCGAATGCGCCACAAGCCGGAACGACTCCGGCACCTTGGCCATGTAGTCCCCGTGACTCATCCACGTAATGCTCTGCTCCGGCAGGCCGCGGAACAGACGGCAATCGGTGTCAAACCATGTCTCCGTCTTGCCGTACTCACGCGCGGTGTCTTTGCCGGCGGCGGTCACTTTCCCGCCGAGATACTGTGCCATGAGCTGGCAGCCATAGCAAATGCCGAGGATGGGGATGCCGAGCCGGAAGATCTCCGGATCGACCTGCGGCGAGCCTTCGGCGTATACGCTCTGCGGGCCGCCGGTGAAGATGATGCCGATGGGGTCAAAGGCACGGATCTCGTCGATGGACATGGTGTTCGGCTTGACTTCGCAATAGACATTGCACTCGCGCACGCGGCGCGCAATAAGCTGGTTATACTGTCCTCCGAAATCGAGGACGATGACAGACTGATTCGGCATGGATGACGCTCTCCTTATTCGACAGTAACGGATTTTGCGAGGTTTTTCGGCTTATCGATCGCGCAGCCGTTGGCCTTCGCAACATAATAAGCAAAGAGCTGCAGCGGCACGATCTCCGCCGGGACGACGAACAGGTCGTCCATGCGCGGTACGAGGATCACATCGTCCGCCTCGGAATAGATGGCGCGATTGCCCTCGAGCGCCACACCAAGCACGCGCGCACCGCGCGCCTTGACCTCTTTGACGTTGCTCATGGTCTTGTCAAACAGCGGCTCGTAGCACGCGACGGCGATGACGAGACGGTTCTCCTCAATGAGTGCGATGGTGCCATGCTTGAGCTCGCCCGCAGCATAGGCCTCCGAGTGCAGGTAGGAGATCTCCTTGAGCTTCAGCGAGCCCTCCATGCAGACGGCGTAGTCCACATTGCGGCCGATGAAAAACAGCGACGGGTTATTCTTATACCGCTCGGCCAGCTGCGCGATCTGCGGGTTGAGATCGATGGCGCGCTGCACCATCTGCGGCAGGATCATGAGGTCATCCGTGAGCTTTGCCGCCTCTTCCCTGCTCAGGCAGCCGCGCTTTTCGCCCAGATAGAGCGCCAGCAGATACAACACCGACACCTGCGTGGTATAGCCCTTCGTGGTCGCAACCGCGATCTCCGGTCCGGCCCAGGTGTAAATGACATCGTCCGAGATGCGGGCGATCGTGCTGCCGACGACGTTGACGATCGAGAGCACATAAGCCCCCTTGGACTGTGCCTCGCGGATGGCGGCGATGGTGTCCGCCGTCTCGCCGGACTGCGAAATGATGATCATGAGCGTGTGCTCGTCGACGATCGGGTCACGGTAGCGGAACTCACTTGCAAGGTCGGCATCGACCGGGATGTGCGTGAGCTTTTCGAGCGCATATTTGCCCGCCTGGCCGGCATAAAACGCCGAGCCGCAGGCCGTGATCATGATCTTGTTGAAGCCCATGAGCTGCTCGTCGGTCATCTTCAGCTCGTCAAACACGACGCGGTGATCCTTCACACGCGGGTCGAGCGTGGACTTGATGGCACGCGGCTGCTCCATGATCTCTTTGAGCATGAAGTGCTCATAGCCGCCCTTTTCGGCAGCCTCAATATCCCACGCGACGCGGGAAACGGGCTTTTCGATCGGCTTGCCGGTGCAGTCAAAGACCGTGTAGCTGTCGGCACGCACCTCGGCGAGCTCGCCGTCGTCAAGATAGACCACATTTTTCGTGTGCGACACAAGCGCCGTCACGTCGGAGGCGAAGAAGTTCTCACCCGCGCCGACGCCGATGATCAGCGGACAGCCGTTGCGCGCGAGGAACATCTGCTCCGGGCAGTCGGCGCACAGAATGCCGATCGCATAGCTGCCCTCCAGACGTCCAAGCGTTTTGAGCACAGTGTCCTTGAGATTGCCGTCGCCGGTATAATACATATCCAGCAGATGGACGATGACCTCCGTGTCCGTCTCACTATGGAACCGGAACCCCTTGGCCTGCAGCATCTCGCGCAGCTCCATAAAGTTTTCGATGATGCCGTTTTGCACGATGGCGAACTTGCCGTCGTTGCTCACGTGCGGGTGGGCGTTCGCCTCCGTCGGCGCGCCGTGCGTGGCCCAGCGCGTATGGCCGAGGCCGATATAGCCGTGAAGATCGCTACCGTCATGCGTTTTGGCCAGCAGATTCTTGATCTCGCCGCAGGCCTTGGCAAGCTCGATCGTGCTGCCGTCGAGCACGGCGATGCCGGCCGAGTCATAACCGCGGTATTCGAGCTTCTGCAGCCCTTCGAGAAGGATCGGCGCAGCCTGCTGCGCGCCGACGTATCCAACGATTCCACACATAGTCAGTTCTCCTTATTATTTTGAAAAATCATCGTTATCGCAATTCTATGCCGACATTGTGCAAATACGCACAAAATGCCAAAATAGCATTCTAAATATTATACCGATATCCCGTTCGTGTCAAGTTGCGCTTTGTAAACACTGCATAGACCGCGGTCCCCGTTGCCGCGGGCCGCCCGCCAAGGCAGAATGGAAAATGCAATCATCGCAACCGGATGGCGCACATCCCCGCATGCCGGAAACAGCCGGCAAGAAAGGCAAACGGCGACAAAAAAGCTTGCAAAAATTGCATTTTTCTGCTCTGCATACTTCCATTCTGTCCGCAGAAAATAGTAGCGGGTCAAGAAACCCAAAACGAGAAAAGGAGATGGAAAACGAAATGGCTAGTTCCAAGAGCAACAACCTTGTCAACCCCAATGCGCGTGAGGCGATGAACCGCTTCAAGATGGAAGCCGCGTCCGAGATGGGCGTGAACCTCAAGCAGGGTTACAACGGTGATCTGACGTCCCGTCAGGCCGGCAGCATCGGCGGCCAGATGGTCAAAAAGATGATCGCCGCCTACGAAAACGGCATGCAGTAATCTGAGCAAAACCGAAAAAAGCAGGGCCGCGGAATTCCGTGGCCCTGTTTCCTATCTGCATCTATATTATTTCCTAGGATAGGCGGCGAAAAACGCCTCGATCGCGGCGGCCGGGGCCGTGCACGAGCCCTGGATCATGGTCGGCTTGCCGCCGCCGCGGCCGGAGATGGCGGCATTGATGGTCTTTGCCTCCGTGCGCAGATCGACCGTGCGGCTGCCGATGATATAGCGGTAGCCGTCCGCATCGCTGCCAGTAAAGGCGGCGCAGACGCCGCCGGCAAGCAGCATGCCGGCATTGACGAATTCGCGCATGGCGACCGGATCGTCAAAGCGGTCGATGACGCAGATACTGCCGGACGTCTCTCGCAGCAGCTGCAGCCGCTGCGCGTTGAGGCGGCGCTCCAGCTCCGCGGCCGCGGCCTTGCGCTGCGCGATCTCATCGAGCAGACGCTGCACGGCCGGGACGACGTCCGCCTGCCGCACGGACAGCTGCGCCGAGAGCGCCGCGACCTGCGCACTCTTTTCCCGATAGTCCGCCTCCGCGTCCGACCCGCACAAAATCGTCACGCGCACACCGCCGCGGTGGCGCATGAGCGACGTGAACTTAATCGCGCCGATCTCGCCCGTGTGCGACACGTGCGGCGCGCAGCAGGCGCAGACATCATAGCCCTCGACGGTGACAATGCGTATATCCTCTTTCAGGTCGAGCTTGCTGCGGTACTCCATGTGCGCCAGCTGCTCCGGTGCCGGGTACTCTGTCCGGATCGGCACATTGCGGTACACTGCCTCATTTGCCAGCTGCTCGATGTGCATGAGCTGCGTCCATGTGAGCTCGCCGCTATAATCCATCGTGATCGCGTCTTCCCCGAGGTGGAAGCCAACGTTGTCAAATCCGTATTCCTTATGGATCAGCCCGGAGATAATGTGCTCGCCCGAGTGGCCCTGCATGCGCCGGAAGCGCTGCGGCCAGTCGATCTGGCCGCGCACCTGCGCACCGGGTGCGAGCGGCGCGTCCGTATAGTGTACGATCGCATCCGGCAGCAGCTGCACATCCAGAACGCGCGCGCCGCCGAGCACACCGGTATCGGCCGGCTGACCGCCGCCCTCCGGGAAAAACACCGTCTGATCGAGCACGACGGCATAGCGCGCCCCGTCCGGGTCGCAGCGCAGCACGGTCGCAGAAAAATCACGCCGGTGACTGTCGAGATCATATAATTTCCTGGTCATGGTCAAATCCCCCATTTCTCATAGCAGTATAGCAGGAATTTTCGTCGCTCTCAACCCTTGCTTATTTGTGTCGAATATCGTATTCTTGTGCCAATAACATAAAAAGGTGATAATTATGAACCAGAAACTCAGAAATCTCGTCTACACCGCCATGCTCATGGCGCTGTGCTGCGTGGCGACGCTCGTCATCAAGATCCCGACCGTGACCGGCGGCTATCTCAACGCCGGCGACATCGTGGTCGTGCTCGCCGCCCTGCTGGCCGGCCCGCTCTACGGCGGCGTGGCTGCCGGTTTCGGCTCCGGTCTGGCGGATGTGATCTCCGGCTACATGAGCTACGCGCCCGGCACGCTCGTCGTCAAAGGGTGTGCGGCCGTGGTCGCGGCGCTGATCTTCCGTGCCTGCCGCAAAAAGTCCTTTGGCTTCGCGCTGCTGAGCGCCATCTGCGGCGAGATCATCATGGTGCTGGGCTACTTTGTGTTTGAGGATTTCATTCTCGGCTATGGCGCAGCCGCGGCGGCCGAGATCCCGGGCAACGCCGCGCAGGCCGCCGTCGGCATCGTGGGCGGTCTGGCGCTGTACTTTGCGCTGAACAAAGTGCCGCAGATCCGCGATTTCTCCGAGGCCGCGCTGGCAAAAAAGCAGAAATAAATCCATTCCATACGCAAAACAGCCGCTCCCGATCGGGAGCGGCTGTTATTTTATCGCTATTTACACCACGCGCACACGGATGACCTCCGGGATACGGTCGATCTTTGCAACCTGATCGGCATCGAGGCGGCCGTTAAGGTCGATCATGGCATAGGCATACGCGCCATAGGCCTTGTTGATCATGTTTTCGACGTTCAGGCCCGTGCTGCAGGTGATCTCCAGGAACTGGTTGAGCATCGTCGGCACGTTCTGGTGCAGGATGCACACACGGCTGACGCCCATGCGCTCGAGCGTCGCGTCCGGGAAGTTGACGGAGTTTTTGATGTTGCCGTTGGCGAGATAATCGTAGAGCTCGCGCGCGGCCATGACGGCGGACTTCTCCTCGCTCTCCGGCGTGCAGGCGCCCAGATGCGGCAGCGCGATGATATTGTCGACGCCGACGACCTTTTCGTTGGGAAAGTCCGTGACATACTTGCCGACGCGGCCGGAGGCAATGGCGGCGAGCATGGCGTCGTCGTCCACGATCTCGGCGCGCGACTCGTTGATGATACGCACGCCGTCCTTCATCTTGGAAAACGCCCTGGCATCAAGCATATGGAACGTCTGGTCCGTGTACGGCACGTTGATGCTGATATAATCCGCCTTGGCATAGATGCCGTCGAGGTTCACCTCGTGCTTGACATCGCGCGAGAGCCGCCACGCCGCGTCCACGGACAGGTACGGATCATATCCGCAGACATTCATGCCGAGGCTCACGGCAGCATTGGCGATGAGTGCGCCGATCGCGCCGAGGCCGATGACGCCCAGCGTCTTGCCCATGAGCTCCGGGCCGGCAAACTGCGACTTGCCCTTCTCGACAAGCGCGGGAATGTCCTTGCCCTTGCCGTTGAGGCCCTTGACCCAGTCAATGCTGCCGAGCACATCGCGCGACGAGAGTACGAGCGAGCAGAGGATCTGCTCCTTGACCGCCTCGGCGTTTGCGCCGGGCGAGTTGAACACGACGATGCCGCGGCGGCAGCAATCCTCGAGCGGGATGTTGTTCGTGCCGGCGCCGGAGCGTGCGATGGCGATCAGGCTCGGCTCAAAGGTATAGCTGTGCAGGTCGGCCGAGCGCAGGATCAGGCCATCTGGTGCCTGTATGTTCTCCCCGACGAAGCAGCCGCGCTCTTCGAGCTTCTGCAGGCCACAGGGGGATATATGGTTCATGGTTTTGATTTTATACATGATGTTCTACCTCAAACTGTTTCAGATAATCCACGAGCGCGTCCACGCCCGCCATCGGCATGGCGTTATAAAGCGAGGCGCGCATGCCGCCGGCAACGCGGTGGCCCTTGAGATTCAGCAGGCCGCGCGCCGCCGCGCCGCTGATGAATTCCTTGTCGAGCGCATCGTCCCCGGTGCGGAACGTGACGTTCATATCCGAGCGGGAGCCCGGCTGCGCACAGGGATGAAACAGCGCGCTGTTGTCGAGAAAATCGTACACCTTTGCGGCGCGCGCATGCTTGAGCTGCTGCATGCCCTCCACGCCGCCCTGCCGCTCCAGCCACGCGAGCACGAGACCGAGGATGTAAATGCACCAGCACGGCGGGGTGTTGTACATAGAGTCCTTGTCGATCATGCGCTGATAGCTGTACATGACCGGTGTGATGGGCAGCTCATGCCCGGCGAGACTGCGGTCAACGATCGCAACCGTCAGGCCCGCAGGGGCCATGTTTTTCTGCGCGCCGGCGAAGATCACGCCGTATTTTGACACATCGACCGGGCGCGAGAGAATGTCCGACGACATGTCGCACGCGAGCGGCACGCGGCCGGTCTCCGGCACGTACTGCCATTCGGTGCCGTAGATCGTATTGTTGGCGCAATAATAAAAATAGGACGCGCGCGCATCGAGCCTCAGCTCGCTCTGCTGCGGGATGCGGGTATGGCCGCAGGTGGAGGTGTCCGCCGCAATGTGCACCGCGCCGTACTTCTCGGCCTCTTTGGCCGCGTTGCCGGAAAAATGCCCGGTCACGGCATAGTCCGCCGTCCCCTGCTCGCCCATCAGATTGAGCGGGATCATGGAAAACTGCGCCGTGCCGCCGCCCTGCAAAAACAGGATCTCATGTGTGTCCGGCACAGACAGTGCGGCGCGAAAACGCGCCTTCACATCCTGAAAGATATCCGAAAAGGCCTGACTTCGGTGACTCATCTCCATCACGGACATGCCCGTGCCATGATAATTGAGCAATTCCGCCTGCGCCTGCCTGAGCACTTCCTCCGGCAGGACCGACGGTCCAGCAGAAAAATTGAACGTTTCACTTCGGGTCACGGAAATCGCCTCCAGGGGTCAAAATTCATCGCATACAGCACATTCTGCATGGATTGAGAAAAGTCTAACACGTTCCGCAAAGCGCGTCAAACCAAATCCCCCACAAGCATTTGCCCGGAAACGGCAGAGATTTTGACGTTTTTCACAAGTCCGCGCAGATCGTCCCCCGCAGCGCGCACCAGACAATAGTTGTCCGAGTGTCCGACCCAGCTGCCGTCATGCTCCGTCTCGAACAAAACGGGCAGCGTCTGGCCGACCTGCTGCACCAGATAGCGCTGCTTGCAGGCATCGGCCACGCGCTGCGCCTCATGCGCGCGCGCCGATTTGACCGCGTGGCTGAGCTGCTCCGGCATGGCGTCCGCCTTCGTGCCGGGGCGGCGGGAGTACGGGAAAACATGCACGGCCGCAAAGCCGACCTGCTCCAAAAACGCCACTGCGGCCGCCTGATCTGCCTCCGTCTCGCCGGGGAAGCCCGTGATCATGTCCGCCGTGAGCGCACAGCCCGGGAAATACCGCCGCAGCCGCTCGACGCAGGCGAGAAACTCTGCAGTATTATATTTGCGGTTCATGCGCGCGAGCGTGCGGTCGCATCCGCTTTGCAGCGAGAGATGGAAATGCCGGCAGACCTGCCCGGTCGCGGCGGCGCGGCGGCAGAAGTCCTCCGTGATGACCGTCGGCTCGATCGAGCCGAGGCGCAGACGCATCTGCGGCGCGGCGGCGGCGACCGTCTCCACGGCGTCGGCCAGCGTCAGCTTACCCGGCAGATCCCGGCCGTAGGACGCGATCTCGATGCCGGTCAGCACCAGCTCCCGATAGCCCTCGGCGGCCAGATGCGCCGCCTGACGCGCCATTTCCTCCAGCGGCAGGCTGCGGATGCGGCCGCGCGTATACGGGATGACACAGTAGGTGCAGAAATTATTGCAGCCGTCCTGGATCTTCAGCATCGCGCGCGTGCGGCCGTAGGCCGCGCCCGCCGGCAGCGGCTCAAAGTCAAAGCGCTGGAACGGATTATCCACGCACGTGACGGGCGCGTGCTCACGGAACGCACGCAGAATGTCATCCACAAACGCCTGCTTGCTGCCGCTGCCATGTACCACATCGGCGCCGATGGACGCCGCGTCCTCCGGACTAAGCTGCGACCAGCAGCCGCACACGGCGCACAGCGCCTGCGGGTGCTCCTCGCGCAGCTTGCGGATCATCTGGCGCGACTTGCGCCCGCCCTCCGCCGTGACGGCGCAGGTGTTGACGACAATCAGATCGACCGGCTCACCGTCCGCTGCGGCCGTGAAGCCGTGCGCGTGCAGGAGCGTTTCAATTGCCTGCGCTTCATACTGGTTGACCTTGCAGCCGAGGGCGGTTATAATATAGTGCATAAAAACATCTCCAAATCGAGGTAAGTGATCATGGTTTATCTGGACAATGCCGCAACGACCCGTGTCTGCCCGGAGGCAGCGGAGGCGGCAGTACATATGATGACGGAGTGCTTCGGCAACCCGAGCACGACCTACAAACTCGGCCGTGAGGCCAAGGCCGCCGTGGACAAGGCGCGCGGCCAGATCGCAAAAGCGCTTGGCTGCCAGCCGGACGAGGTGTATTTCACGTCCTGCGGCTCCGAGGGCGACAACTGGGCGCTCATCTCCGGAACGCGGTACATGCGCCGCCGCGGCAAACACATCATCAGCTCCGCCGTGGAGCACGACGCGGTGCGCAAGTCGCTGGACTTTCTGGAAAAGGAGGGCTACGAGATCACGCGCCTGCAGCCGGACGGCACCGGCGCCATCCCGCTCGAGGCGGTGCGCGCGGCGCTGCGGCCGGACACGATCCTCGTCTCGCTCATGATGGTCAACAACGAGACCGGCGCCGTCAACGACATCGCCGCCGTCGCCCGGATGCTGAAAGCGGAAAACAGCATTGCCCTGCTGCACACGGACGCCGTGCAGGGGTTTTTGAAAGTGCCGTTCTCGGCCAAAACACTCGGCGCGGACATGATCACCATCAGCGGTCACAAGATCCACGCGCCGAAAGGCATCGGCGCGCTCTACATCCGCAGCGGACTGAAGCTGCCGCCCTATATCCTCGGCGGCGGGCAGGAGCGCGGCATGCGCGCCGGTACGGAGGCCACGCCGCAGATCGCCGCCTTTGGTACGGCGGCTGAGATCGGCAGTGCGAAAATGGCGCAGGCCACGAAAACCATGGCCGAGCTGCGCGCCCACGCCATCGACCGGCTGACAGCCGAGGTGGACGGTCTTGTCGTCATCGGCGGCGGCTCGCCGCACATCCTCAGCATTTCTCTGCCCGGCTACCGGAGCGAAGTACTGATGAACTTCCTCGAGGCGCGCGGGATCTACACATCAAAAAGCTCCGCCTGCAAAAAGGGCGGGCGGAGCCATGTACTCGAGGCGATCGGGCTGCCGGCGAACGTGATCGACGGCGCGCTGCGCATCAGCTTTTCGCGCTACACCACGCGGGAAGACATCGACGCGCTGTGCGATGCACTGCGGGATGCAAAGCAGTCCCTCTTCCCGTCACTTCACTGAATCATCCTTTGGATCCTTGAGCGATTCGGGCGGCGCTTCCTCCGGCAGGCGCACCGGCTGCATCGTAGCATCGTCGATGTAATCCAGATCCATATATTCTGCGGTCTCCGTCTGGAGGCCGCGTTTTTTCAGCCCGTGATCGACCAGCCGCTCCAGGCCGGCATAGATCACGACGAACACCGGCACGCCCAGCAGCATGCCGATAAAGCCGAACAGGCCGCCGCCGAGCAGGATGGCGAACATGATCCAGAAACCGTTGATGCCCGTGGAGTTGCCAAGGATCTTCGGGCCGATGATGTTGCCGTCGATCTGCTGCAGGACGATGATGAAGATGACGTAGATCAGGCACTTCATCGGCGAGACGAGCAGAATGATCAGCGCCGTCGGCACCGCGCCGATGAACGGGCCGAAAACGGGGATGATATTCGTCACGGCGACAATCACGCTCACGAGCACGACATACGGCATGCGCATGATCGCGCAGCAGATATAGCAGATAACGCCGATAATGGCGGAATCAATGACCTTGCCGCTGATAAAGCCCATGAACGCCGTGTCCGTGAAGCGAATGGCCTTGAGGATGCGCTTGGACGCCTTGACGGAAAACATGCTGTAGAGCACCATCTTGGACTTTGCGAGAAACAGCTCCATATTCGACAGCACATAGCAGGCGACGACGAAGCCGATGAGCACATCGAGGATCGCACGCAAAACGGCATAGATGCCGGTCGTCACGCTCGTGACCACCTTGCCCATGGACGGCAGCAGCGCAGTCTTCGCCCAGTCGAGCAGACTGTCGGACACATCGCCGGTCGCGGAGAGAAGCACTTCCTCTACCTCGGGATTGTTCTCAAAGAACTTGTTGATCCAGCCGGTGATCGTGTCATAGTACTCCTGATAGTTGAGCACGATGCTCTCAACGCTCGTGTAGATCTGCGGGATGATGAGCCAGATGAGGGCGGCGATGATGATCAGGGCGACCAGGATCGAGAGCGCGACGGACAGGCCGCGCGCAAGCGAGGTACGCACCGGTTTTTTCGGCCGGATCTTTTTGAGAAGCGGCTCAAAGAGCTTGCGCTGGAACGCCTTGGTCAGCGGCCAGAGCAGATAGGCGATCACCAGGCCCCAGATGATCGGGCTGAGGATGCCGAGCAGTGAGCTGATCGCATCGCCGATCGATTTGCCGTGCTGCAGCAGCATGTAAAACAGAATGCAGCACGCGATCACGCCGAACGCCGTGATGCCCCAGCCGAGGTATTTGTTTTTCGGATCAAATCGCTTCATAAACCGTTTCTCCCATCGCGCCCGCAGCGCCCGCCAGTGTCTGTGATCAGTCGGATTTATTTTACTATCATGTGCCCGCACCGTCAAGCCGGTAATACCGGGCTTTTCGTACATTTGCGACACGGTGCGCCGTATCTTGACACGCTCTGAGCGCTTCGGTGTGCAAAAGCCTGTGCAAATTGTGGAGACTCGGGCTGCTTTTCCGCGCGCCCCCGGCATAGGGTGATAAGGAGAAATCAACGGAAAGGGCTGAGCATATGAAACGATGGATCTGTCTGCTGCTGGCAGCGCTGCTGCTGCTCACACCAGCGATGGCGCTCGAGCAGCCAACGGACGAGGAGCTGAAGATATCCGCACCGTCGGCGATTCTGATGGAGCGCTCGACCGGCACGGTGTTATACGAGAAAAATGCCGACGAGCACCTGTCCCCCGCCAGCGTGACGAAGATCATGACGCTGCTGCTCATCATGGAGCAGCTCGACAGCGGCCAGCTCGATACGAGCGACATCGTGACCGCCAGCACCCATGCCAGCTCCATGGGCGGCAGCCAGATCTGGCTCAAAGAGGGCGAGCAGATGAGCGTCGACGAGATGCTCAAGTGCATCGCCGTCAACTCCGCCAATGACTGCGCCGTCGCCATGGCAGAGCACATCTCCGGTTCCGAGGAGGCGTTCACCAAGCGCATGAACGACCGCGCGAAAGAACTGGGCATGGAAAACACGCAGTTTCTCAACTGCACGGGGCTGACCGATGATCCCGGCCACTACACGACGGCGCGCGACATCGCGTGCATGTCCCGCGCACTGCTGGCCCATCCGCGCATCCGCGACTACACCACCATCTGGATGGACTCCGTGCGCGACGGCCGCTTCGGCCTCGCCAACACCAACAAGCTCATCCACGCCTACCCCGGCGCGACCGGCCTGAAGACCGGCTACACCCAGCAGGCCATGCACTGCCTGTCGGCCAGCGCCGAGCGCGACGGCGTGGAGTACATTGCCGTGGTGCTGCACGCCGAGAGCTCCAAGGCGCGCTTCGCCGACGCAGCGACGCTCCTCAACTTCGCCTTTGCCAACTATTCGCTCTATTCCGTCGCAGCCAACACGGTCATTCCGCCCGTGCGCGTACGGTTTGCCGAAACGGACAGCGTGCAGCCGGTGCTCTCGGGCACGGACGCCATCGTCGTGCGCAATGGAACGGCCGCACCGCAGACGGACATCGCGCTCAACGAGGACCTGTGCGCCCCTCTGGAGCCTGGCGCGCAGGTCGGCACCGTGACCGTCACCGACAGCAGCGGCGACACGCTGATCCTGCCGCTGGTCGTCCCGGACGGCGCTGCGCGCATCTCGACGGCGCACCTCTGGCTGCAGCTGCTGCGCGCGCTGTGAGCGACAGATTTCCGGTTGCGAAATCCCGATTTTCGTGTATACTGGTGATATTCTTTAAGAGAGAGGGCATCGCAATGATCAAAGTGGATCTCTCCGGCGCGGCCGGATTTTTTGACCCCGCAGGGCCGGACTACGCGGCCGCTGCACAAGCGCACCGCACGCTGCTCGAGCACACGGGCGCCGGTGCGGATTTTACCGGCTGGCTCGATCTGCCGGAGCGTATGCAAAGCGGAGAGCTCAAGCAGATCCTCGCCGCCGCATCCCGCATCCGCGGCCGCTCGCAGGCGCTGGTCGTCGTGGGCATCGGCGGGTCATATCTCGGCGCGAAGGGCGCCTTGGAGCTGCTGCGGCCGCGGCCGCAGCCCGGCGACCCGAAAATTCTCTTTGCCGGCAACTCCCTGTCACCGGACGCGCTGATGCATCTGCTCGAGGAGCTGGGCGATCTGGACTTTGACCTGAACGTCGTCTCCAAGTCCGGCACCACGCTCGAGCCCGCGCTCGCGTTCCGGATGTTCCGCGGCCTGCTGGAGGCAAAGTACGGCCCGGAAAAGGCCAAAAAGCACATTTTCGCCACGACGGACGCCCACCGCGGCGTGCTCAAGCACATGGCGGACGAAGAGGGCTGGGAGACCTTCGTCGTGCCGGACGACGTCGGCGGGCGCTACAGCGTGCTGTCCGCCGTCGGCCTGCTGCCGATGGCCGCCGCCGGTATTGATGTACAGACCGTGATCGGCGAGGCCGGCGAGGCTTTCGCCGCCATGAGCGCGCAGTCGCCCGAAAACCCCGCCTGGCAGTATGCCGCCGCGCGCCAGCACCTGTACCAGCTCGGCAAGACGACCGAGATCCTCGCCTGCTACGAGCCGTCGTTCCGTTTCATGGCCGAGTGGTGGAAGCAGCTCTACGGCGAGAGCGAGGGCAAAAACGGCATCGGCATCTTCCCCGCCTCCGTGGAATACAACGCCGACCTGCACTCCATGGGTCAGTATATTCAGGACGGCCCGCGCACGCTCATGGAGACCGTCGTCTCATTCGAGCAGCCGCAAAATGAGTTCACCGTCCCGTTCGCCATGGGCGACCCCGACCGGCTCAACTACCTTGCCGGGCGCAAGCTCAGCGACATCAGCCGCATGGCGCAGGAAGCCGTCAAGGCCGCGCACATCGCAGGCGGCGTGCCGAATCTGGAGGTGCGCGTGCCGAAGCGCGACGAGGCCGGGTTTGCCTGGCTCGTGTGCTTCTTCGAGCTGGCATGTGCCATTTCGGGCTATATGTCCGGCGTCAATCCGTTCGATCAGCCCGGCGTGGAAGCATATAAGAAGAATATGTTCTCTCTGCTCGGCAAGCCGGAGGCAAACTGAGAAAAGTTATCGTTGCAGTCGGCGCGAAAACGTGCTAATCTAGGCATAGGGTATCGCCCTGACTTTCAAAAGGAGTGTGATTGACATATGGTCCAACTGATCATGGGTCTCAAAGGTTCCGGCAAAACGAAGCGTTTGGTGGAAATGGTCGCCACGGCCGTCCGCGAGGAATCCGGTTCTGTCGTGTGCATTGAAAAGGACAAAAAACTTACGTATGACATTCCCTATCAGGCTCGCCTGATCTACGCCTGCGACTATGCGTACGCGATGGGCTCTTACGATTTCTTTAAGGGCTTCCTCAGCGGCCTTCATGCCGGCAACTACGATATCACCCATGTGTTTGTTGACAACTTCACGAAAATGCTCTCTGAGGTCTCTGAGCCGCAGATTGCGGAGTTCCTGGCCTGGCTGAACGATTTCTCCGAGCGTGAGAACATTCAGTTCACCCTGTCTCTGAGCATGGATCCTGCGGTGACCGGCAGCGAGATTACAAAATATATGATCTGACATACGGCAAAACCGCCGCTCCGAACATCCGGAGCGGCGGTTTTTTGCGCGCATCATTCGGCGAGCTCGCGGTACATGGCCGCAGCGTCGTCTTTTTTCGCGTTTTCCGTGACGGCGAGCACTTCCACCTTCACGGTGCGCTGGCCGAAGGCGATCTCGATCACGTCGCCGACCTTCACGTCATACGACGCCTTGGCCGTCCGGCCGTTGACCGTGATGCGCTGACCGTCACAGGCATCGTTTGCCACGGTGCGGCGCTTGATGAGCCGCGAAACTTTCAGATATTTGTCCAGGCGCATAGGCATCCTCCTGTGAAAAACGCTCCGGGTCAGGCCCGGAGCGTTTGCATCGCTTATTTGGAAACAGCGTCCTTGAGCACTTTGCCGGCCTTGAAGACGGGCACGCGCGTCGCCGGGATCTCGATCTCTTCCTTGGTCTTGGGGTTGCGGCCGATACGGGAGCCGCGCTCCTTGATGTCGAACACGCCGAAGCCGACGAGCTGCACCTTTTCGCCGACCTCGAGGTTGGCGGTGATGGTGTCAAACGTCGCGTTGACGGCCTTCTCGCTGTCCTTCTTGGACAGGCCGGTCTTTTCGGCAACTGTTGCGATCAGTTCTGCCTTATTCATGATGGTAATCCTCCTACTTCATGTTTGTGTTGGCATATGCCATGATATAGAATTCCGCACGGGTCTCTCACTGCCGTGCAGATTTCTTTCCTTCGTTGTCCGCGCTGGCCGTCTGCTTGGCCTGCTGCCAGAGCGGCTGCATCTGCGCGAGCGTGCGCTGCTCGAGCGGCACGCCGCTGTCCGCCGCTGCGGCCTCCATGGCAGCAAAGCGTCGGATGAATTTTTCGCACGCGGCATGGGCCGCCTGCTCGGGGTCGATGCCCGCAAAGCGCGCCACCTTCACGGCGGCAAACAGCAGATCGCCCAGTTCCTCGGTCACGGCGTCCGCGTCGCCGGAGGCCACGGCCTCGCGCAGTTCCTGCGTCTCTTCGGCGACCTTGTCGAGCGCCGCATCCGCGTCCGGCCACTCAAAGCCGGTCCTAGCCGCCTTGGCCTGGATCTTTTCACAGCGCCAAAGTGCCGGCAGACTGCGCGCCACGCTGTCCATCGCCTCGGCGGTGGTCGTCTGCGCGCGCTCGCGCTGCTTGATCGTGTCCCAGTCCGGCGCATCCGGCTCGTCGCGCCGGAACACATGCGGATGCCGGTAGACGAGCTTTTTGCAGGCAGCGTCCGCCACATCGTCAATATCAAAATGCCCGGCCTCGCGCTCAATATCCGTATGGAACAGCACCTGCATAAGCACGTCGCCCAGCTCTTCCTTCAGGTGCGCCGTATCACCGGCGTCGATGGCCTCGCAGACCTCATACGTCTCCTCCAGGAAGTTGCGGCGGATGCTCTCGTGCGTCTGCACCTGATCCCACGGGCAGCCATCCGGCGAGCGCAGGAACATGATGAGCGCCACAAAGTCGCGCAGGTCATAGCTTTCTTTGCAGAGAAAATCTAACACAATTTTGCTCCTTCTGCAACCCTTTTTTCAAAAAACCATTGAAAATTCAGGATTTTTCGGTGTTATGTCATCTGATGTGCAGAACTTTTGCAAGCTTTTCACCCTTCGGGATGAGCTGCAGGTCAGCAAGCGTGATGGCGCGCGTTTTTACGACCGCAATCAGATACGTCACGACCGCACAGACCATCGACACGAGCATGGCCAGCGCCATGCGCTTCCAGCTCAGGTAACCGCCCATGACGGCGGACAGGCCCGCATACACGCCCCAGGCCACGACAGCCATGATGAGTGTGCTCAGCAGCGGACGCACGAGCGCCCGGCCGACATTCGGCCGCTCACGGAGCGTTTTGCACAGGAAAATGTGGTTCATGGTGCAGATGACAAGATAGCACGCGAGCGTACCGACCGGCGCGCCGGTGATATTCAGCTCCGGCACCGCGATCAAAAACCAGTTGACCGCGATCTTCGCCAGGCCGCCGGCCAGCATGGAATAGACCGGGTAGATCTCGTGGCCGGTCGCCTGCAGGACCGCCGTCGTGATCAGTGAAATGCACACGAACACCGACGCGATGCCCAGCAGCATCAGCAGCGTTGGGCCGGCCGCATTGCTGCGCGGATAGAGCACGTTGACGATCGGATAAGACAGCACGGCAAGCCCGATACCCATCGGCATGGCGACCGCCGCGGAGATGCGCAGCGCGGATTCCGCAATGGTCTTCGACTGCGTATACTTTCCCTGCACGACCGCCGCCGCAATGGCCGGGACGATGCTGATCGTCATCGGCGTCACGAAAGCGGCCGGGAGATTATACAGTGTCTGCACCTTGCCGTAAACGCCGTAGAGAACATTTGCATACGACTCGGAATAGCCAAGCGCCGTCTGCAGGCGGTACATGATGAGCTTCGTGTCCACGAGATTGATGATGCTCAGCACACTGGAGCCGAGCGCGATCGGGATGCTGATACGCAGCAGCGTGACGAGAATATGTCCGGCGGAATCCGGCACATCCGGATCTGCGACCGGTTTTGCCGGATAGTGGCGGTGATAATAGATCGCCACATAGATCAGCGCAAAGGCGCCACCCGCCGTGACGCCGAAGATCGCCCCCGCCGATGCGACCGGCAGACTCTTGCCCGCGCGCGTAAAGCTCCACGCGAGCGCAAGACCAACGGCGACCTTGCCCACGACCTCGAGGATCTGGGAGACGGTCGTCGGCTTCATGTTGCTCATGCCCTGCGCATAGCCGCGGTACGTGCTCGTCAGATACACGAGCACGAGCGCCGGCGACAGCGCCCAGATGCTCTGTGCCGCGCGGACATTGTTGAGCATCCCGGCCAGCTCCGTCGGGAACAGGAACATGACCAGTCCGAGCAGCAGGCCGAAAATGGCAAACGTCAGCCAGGCCACGCGGAAGATCTTGCGCGCCTGCACGGGGCGGCCAAGCGTGTCCGCCTCACTGATCATGCGCGAGAGCGCGACCGGCATACCCGCCGTGGCCATGTTGAGAAAGACATAATAAATATTATAGGCAACGGAGAAATAGCCGTATCCCTCGTCGCCGAGAATATTGCCGAGCGGGATCTTATAGATCGCGCCGAGGATCTTGATGACCACAACGCCGGCCGTCATCATGGCCGCGCCGTGGAGATAGTTCTGCTTGCTGCTTTCCTGCAAACCGCACTCCCTCCCCCCGCTGAAATTTCACGTGCCGGTATACTTTACACTACCGGACAGAAAAAATCAAGGGAATGCAGCGCATTCCCTTGATTTGCGGTTTGTTTTTCCGGTCACGCCTTGCGCACGGAGTCGATGTGGCGCGTCAGGTCGAGCATCTTGTTCGAGAAGCCCCACTCGTTGTCATACCACGCCATGAGCTTGACGAAGTGATCGTTGAGCGCGAGGCCGGCCTTGGCATCAAAGATACTGGTGTGCGGATCGGTGATGAAGTCAGAGGAGACGACCTCGTCATCGACATACTCGACGACGCCGGCCATCGGGCCTTCCGCGGCAGCCTTGACGGCAGCGCAGATCTCATCATACGTTGCAGCCTTCTCAAGGCGGCAAGTCAGATCGACGATGGACACGTCCGCGCTCGGGATGCGCATGGAAGTGCCGGTCAGCTTGCCCTGCAGGGCCGGAATGACCTTGCCGACCGCCTTGGCAGCGCCGGTGCTGGTCGGGATGATGTTGCCGTGCACACCGCGGGACAGACGCCAGTTCTTCTTGGAGAAGCCGTCGACGACCTGCTGGGTGGCCGTGTCGGCATGGACGGTGGTCATAAGGCCCTCGACGATGCCGAAGTTATCGTTGATGATCTTGGCCAGCGGCGCCAGGCAGTTCGTGGTGCACGAAGCGTTGGACACGATCTTGATATCCGGGGTGTACGCATCGAGGTTAACGCCGCAGACGAACATCGGCGTGTCGTCCTTGGACGGGCCGGAGAGCACGACGACCTGCGCGCCGGCGTCCAGATGATCCTGCGCCTTTTCCTTGGTCAGGAACGCGCCGGTGCACTCGAGCACATACTCGACACCCAGCTCGCCCCAGGGCAGGAGCTTCGCGTCGCGGTTGTTGAGCAGCGCAACGCGCTTGCCATTGACGATCAGGGCCGGGTTCTCACCGCCCTCGCAATCGACCGTGCCGTGAAAGCGGCCGTGCACGGAATCGTACTTCACGGTATACGCCAGCTGCTCGGGCGTCTTATCCGGCGCGTTGACGGCGACGACCTCAATATCGTCGGCGCAGATCGCAGCGCGGAACACCAGACGGCCGATGCGGCCGAAGCCATTGATGCCAATTTTAATCATGCTCTATTCCTCCTGTTATATCTGCTGCGCACAGCACGCAGCGCAATTTCTTACAGCTACATTCTATAACAATTCCGCCGAAAGCGCAACCACATTCTTATCGGCGCGGCAGGTGGTACCGGCCATTTGCAACAAATCTCCGAATTTTTGCGTGCAAAAACTTGTGTCTATTGACGAATTCTGCTATACTGTTTTTTAATACATCTTAGGGGGGATCGGAAAATGAGCAATACTTTGATCATCGACTCGCTCAACACGCTGTTTTCGATGAGCAACACCGCCGTGATCGGCGCGCAGGAGCAATTTGTCGCGTTTATGAACCCGGCGGCGCAGGAACTGTTTCGCGGCAACCGCACAAATCACAAACTCACCGAGCTGCTGCCGGCGCACATCACGGAGGCCACGGCTACGGAATTCGTCACGTCTGCCACGATCGAAAAGCGCCACGTCATCATCTCCGTGACATCGTTTGGTGCGTTTCGGCTGTTCTCGTTCGTGCCGCAGGATGAAAATGCCCTGCGGGCCGGCGCGCAGTTTGCACCGTTTCTGGCATCGCTCAACGCTTTCCGCACGCTCACGACGTATTTTTCAGACTACGCCATGCAGCTCAGCGACGTGCGCTTCCGGCGCAACGCCGCCGAATTGACGCAGTTTTACTACCGGCTGCTGCGCTTCACGCTCAACGCCTCCACGGCCTCCGGCCTGTACGACGGCACACTTGCGTTCATGCCGCAGCTGTGCGACCTGGGCAAGGAATGCCGGACGCTGCTGGACAACATCCAGCCGATCACCGACGCCAACGGCATCGTGCTGGAGGTCAGCATTCCGGACGAGCCGATCAACTGCGCGCTCGACACGGCGCTCATCCAGCGTATGCTGCTCAACATCATTGCCAACTGCACGGAGCGCTGCAAGCACGGCGACCGCATCCGCTTTACCGTCACGCAGGAGGGCGACCACGCCGACATCACCATTCGGGATGACGGTGTACGCATCCCGCCGGAAAAGCTCGGGACGATCTTTATCCCGCTGCGTGTGACCGGCGTGGATTTTTCCGACCTGAGCAGCAACAGCTTTGGCCTGACGGTCGCACTCGGCATTGCGGAAAAGCACGATGGCACCATTCTCCTGGAGAGCAACGAATGGGGCGGAACCACGTTCCACGTCGTGCTCAGCACGGTGCTGCCGGAAACGAATCTCTTCCGTGCGCCGAAGGTGCCGTATGGTCACGCACAGGAAGATCCCATCCGGATCTACCTGTCAGATCAAATGCCGAAACAGGAGCTGTAAGCAAACACACAGCATCACAACGGCGTGCCGCCCAAATGGGCAGCACGCCGTCTTTTTATTCTGCTGTCAGGTAACGCGCGCGCAGCGCCGCCCGCTCGGCCGCGCCAACACCAAGCGCCTGCGTCAGAAAAGCGTCCACACTGCCGTATCGCTCCGCGACCGCATCGCGCGCAGCCGTCAGGAACGCCGCGTCCGCGCGGTCAAACGTGCGGATGACCTCCCGCTCCGACTCGCTCAGGTCATAGTCCGCGACCGCCGTCAACAGGCAGTCAGTCGAGGCAGCCATGCGCTCATTCGTGATCAGATAGTTTTCCACGATGACCGGCCAGTCCACACCCAGCGCCGTCAGCAGCAGCATCGTGCCAACACCGACGCGGTCTTTCCCCGCCGTGCAGTGGTAGAGCAGCGCGCCGTCCGTCTGCGCGAGCAGAAGCGCAAAAAACTGCCGGTAGTGCGCGATGGAGAATGCCTGCGTGACGAGACTGCGGTACAGCTCGCACATGAACGCCCGCTCCCGGCCGGCCATCGCTTTCGCGTGCGCGACGACGGCCGCATAGGGGTCGGCGTGCTCCTCGCGCGTCAGGCCGGCCGCCGCCTGCTGCACGATCGGGCAGTGGACATACTGCACGCCCGGCAGGACACGGTCCGGTTTCTGCTCCCGCTCGAGGTCCGTGCGGAAATCCACGACCGTGCGCAGCGGATATTCCGTGAGTGTCTGTGCGTCCGGCTCTGTGATGCCGGCAAGTTCGCCGCTGCGCAGCAGCAGGCCCGGCCGGATCGTGCGGCCATCCATGGTGGGCAGGCCGCCGAGATCGCGCGCATTCGGCGCACCGCGCAGCAGCCAGCGCTCAGAGGCCAAAGAGTTGTTTTCCATTTTGCAGTGTCACCTCCGCGACTTCTTCTGTGGTCATGCCCGTGATCTCCGCTATGCGCGCAGCAATGTACGGCAGGTTGCGCGAATCGTTGCGCTTGCCGCGGTTCGGCACCGGGGACAGATAGGGCGAATCCGTTTCGAGCAGCATCCGGTCCGTCGGGCAGGCGGCGATCACGTCCAGCGCCTTGACGGCATTCTTATATGTGATCGGGCCGTCAAAGCCGAGGTACCAGCCGCGGCGCAGCAGCTCGCGCGCCATCTCCACGCTGCCGGAAAAGCAGTGGAACACGCCGCGCAGGCCTGGATAATCGCACACAATGCGCAGGCTGTCGCCGTGCGCCTCCCGGTCGTGGATAATGACCGGGAGATCCAGCTCCAGCGCCAGCTCCAGCTGCGCGCGCAGCATGATCTCCTGCGTCGCCTTCGTGGAGGCGTCCCAGTAATAGTCCAGACCGATCTCGCCGATGGCGCAGACTTTCGGCTGCGCCGCCAGCGCGCGGATCTGCTCCAGACTGTCGTCTGTCCAGCCGGCGGCTTCCTCCGGGTGCCAGCCGACGGCGGCATAGACGAAATCATATTCCTGTGCGATGGCGACGGCGCGCGCGGACGTCGCGGCACAGTCGCCGGGATCCACGACGAGCGCGACGCCGCTCTCATGCGCGGCGCGCAGCACCTCTTCGCGGTCGGCGTTGAACTTTCCGCTGTCGTAGTGCGCGTGGGTATCGAAATACTGCGTCATTCAGCGTGATAGGTCGCGGCCGGGCGGCGCTTATGCTCGCTGCGGCTATGGTAGCGGTCGATGATGGCCTTGTCGTGCTCGCTGGCCTCGCCGGTGAGGATGTATTTGTCGATGGCGGCGTAGGTCACGCCCATCTCCTGCTCATCCGTCTGACCCTCAAAGAGACCAGCGGACGGTGCTTTGCGGATGATGTTTTCCGGCGCGTGCAGCCAGGTCAGGAACTCGTAAATTTCCGTCACGGTCAGGTCGGCGATGGGATTGAAGTCATACGCGCCGTCGCCCCACTTCGTGAAATAGCCCATGTATGCCTCGCTGCGGTTGCCGGTGCCGGCGACGAGACGGCCCTCGGCCGCGCCGATGGTGTAGAGCGTGAGCATGCGCAGGCGCGGTGCGATGTTCGACGTCGCCATCTGGTTGAGCGTCGTGACGGCGGAGACCGTCTGCATGACGAGCTCCTTTTCCGCCGTGAGATCGACCGTGCGCGTCTCGATGTTGAACTGCTCGGCCACGGCCAGACCGTCGGTCATGTCCTCGCCGAAGTTGCGCTTGGAGGCGCACGGCATCATGATGCCGACCGTATTGTCGCACGCGGCCTTGCAGAGGATGCCGACGAGCGCGCTGTCCTTGCCGCCGCTGTTGCCGTAGATGACGCCTTTGGCGCCGCTGCTTTTGAGCAGGTCGCGGATAAAGGCGACGCGGTTTTCAAATTCTTTTGCGTAATCTCGCATGATTTCCACTCCGTTTCTTTCGTTACTCCTGGATCATGTCCAGAAATTCAGCTTCCGTAATGATAGGCGTGCCGAGCGTGAGCGCCTTCTGATACTTCGAGCCGGTGTTTTCGCCGGCGAGCAGATAGGACGTTTTTTTCGACACGGAAGAGCTCGTCTTGCCGCCGAAGCGCTCGATGATGGCACTGGCCTCGTCGCGGCTGAAGTGCTCGAGCGCGCCGGTGAGCACAAATGTCTTGCCGGCAAAGCGGCGGTCCACGACCTGCTCCCTGGAATCAAAGCTGACGCCCGCATCGCGCAGCAGGCGGATCTGGTGCTGTGACTGCGGGTTATCGAACCACGCGCGCAGGTATGCCGCCGTCGTCGGGCCGACGTCCGGGATGGCCATGAGCTCTTCTTCCGTCGCCGCCATGAGCTTGTCCAGCGTGCCGAAGTGCATGGCCAGCACCCTGGCCGCCTTCTGCCCAACCTGCCGGATGCCGAACGCGCACAGCAGGCGCGCCATGCCGGCGTCCTTGCTCTTTTCGATGGCGGTCATGAGATTCTCGGCCGACTTCTTCCCCATATGGTCCAGCGCCGCGACCGACTGCGGCTCGAGCGCATACAGCTCCGCCGGGGAGTGCACGAGCCCCGCCTCAATCAGCGACTGGCACAGCGAGATGCCGAGGCCGTCGATATCCATCGCCTCGCGGGAGGCAAAGTGCGCAATGTTGCGCAGCCGCTGCGCCGGGCACTCCGCGCCCGTGCAGCGCAGGGCCGCCCCGTCCGGGTCGCGCACCACGGGCGCGCCGCACTCCGGGCAGGTGTCCGGCATATGAAACGGTACCGTGCCCTCCGGCCGCTTCTCGCGCACGACGGAGAGGATCTCGGGAATGATCTCCCCCGCCTTCTGCACGAGCACCGTGTCGCCGATGCGCAGGTCGAGGTTGTCGATGAAGTCCTGATTGTGCAGCGTGGCATTCGTGACGGTCGTGCCGGCCAGACGCACCGGCTCAATGACCGCCTTCGGCGTGAGCACACCCGTGCGGCCGACCTGCACGACGATGTCGCGCACGCGGCTCTCCTTCTTCTCCGGCGGGTATTTATACGCCACCGCCCAGCGCGGGAACTTCGCCGTACTGCCGAGATACTGCCGCTGCGCGAGATCGTTGATCTTGATGACCGCGCCGTCGATGTCGAACGGGAACGTCTCGCGGTTGTCGCCGATCCAGTCAATGCGCGCGCAGCAGGCATCGAGCGTTTCACAGCGCTGATACGGCACGACCGGGAAGCCCAGCGACGCCAGATAGTCCAGCGTTTCCGTGTGCGCGGCAAACGTGCGGTCGCTGTCAAACTGGAGGTTGAAGATGATGATATCGAGCTTGCGCGCCGCCGCGACCTTCGGGTCCTGCTGGCGCACAGAGCCCGCCGCCGCGTTGCGGGGATTGGCCAGAAACGGCTGCTCGAGCAGCTCGCGCTCGGCATTGAGCGCTGCGAATACTTCGTGCGACATATAGACCTCACCGCGCACGATAAGCTTTGCAGGCGCGTTTTCAAGCGTCAGCGGCAGGTTGCGCAGCGTGCGGAGGTTTTCCGTCACGTCTTCGCCGGTGATGCCGTCGCCGCGCGTAGCGCCGCGGACGAACACCCCGTTTTCATACTCGAGCGACATGGACAGGCCGTCGATCTTCGGCTCGACGGAATAATCATGCGCCTGCGTGAGCGCCCCATCCATGCGCGCGCCGAACGCGCGCAGCTCGTCGAACGAGAACACGTCCTGCAGACTCTCGAGCGGCACCTGATGGCGCACCTGCGCAAAGGTGTTGAGCGCGTAGCCGCCGACGTGCTGCGTCGGCGAATCGGGCGAGGCGTACTCCGGGTGCGCCGCCTCGAGCTCTTCGAGCCTGCGCATAAGCGCGTCGTATTCAAAGTCGCTGATCTCGGGCGCGTCCTTCACGTAATAGAGAAAATTTGCGTGTTCCAGCTGACGGCGCAGCGTCAGGATCTCTTCGCGTACATCCATGTTGTCTACTCCACTTCCACATACGTCTGGGGCACTTTGCCGACGATGACCGTCTCGGCCAGCAGGACGTTCGTGCCCACGGTCTCGGTCTGGTGCTCCCAGGGCACCAGAATGTCGAGATCCATCTTCACGTTCAGATATAGTTGATATTTGCTCTGGTTGATCGCGGCCGACATGAGCTCGTTGTGATAGTTCACGTCCGACGTCGTCAGCACAAGGATGCGCACCGGCAGCGGCAGCTTGAGCCCGGGCAGAAAATTCACGCCGAAGAGCGTCTCGAGCGGGATGTCCAGCTCGACCTGCCCGTCGTCCCCGTCCATCATGTGCTCGAGCACGAGCGAGGACACCTGCCCCACGTGCTCGGTGTCGATGCTCACGGCCGTGATGGTCCCGTCAGCGTCCGTGCGGTAGGTATAATAGTCGCCCTGCACCTGTGCCTGCGCCGCCGTGACGGCAGCGTTGATCTTCAGCTGCATGAGGTCACAGGCGGAGTTGACGGCCAGCTGCGTGATCAGGTGCAACACCGACACGGTGAAATACGCCATACTGCCCAGCAGGACAAGCACCAGCAGCAGCGCCGCCAGCTTCCGGTTCGGCCGCAGCGGGCACCGGCGGGCAGCCGGTCTCCAGCGGCGAGGTGCACAAATCATAGCAGATCCCCCCTGCCATGCTATGCAGCGGCGGGGCGATTCATGCGCTTATTGCAGAGATTCCACAATGGCGCGAAAGGTATTGCCGCGCTCTTCAAAGTTTTTGAAGAGATCAAACGATGAGCAGGCCGGCGAGAGCGTCACGATATCGCCCGGCTGTGCAAGGCCGTAGGCCGTCTCGACCGCCGCGCGGAAATCCGGCGCCTCAACGAGCGGCAACTTTCCCGGGTCATAGCATTTCGACGCGCGGATGGCGGCGGCAATGCGCTGCGCCGTCTCGCCGACGACGACCGCCGCCTTCGCGTGCAGGCAGACCTCGTCACCGAGCGTATCAAACGGGATGTGTTTGTCGTGCCCGCCGAGGATGATGACCGGCGGCTTCGGCAGCGCGTGCAGGCCCGCGATCGTGCGCGTGGGGCTCGAGGCGATGGAATCGTTGATGAACGTAATGCCGTTGAGCTCGCGGATGCGCTCCATGCGGTGCGGCACGCCGGAGAAGGTGTGCGCGACCTGAACGCACGCCGCATTGCCGACCAGACCGTCAGTCGCGGCAAAGGCCGCCATATAGTTTTCCACGTTGTGCGCGCCGGGAATGCGGATCTCGGCGGCGTCGAGGATCTTCTCCGCCTTGCCATCGTGCGCGCGGTAAATCACACTGTCCGTGCAGTAAACGCCGTTTTCCACCGGGCCAATGCTGCTGAAATAGCGCACGCGCCCCGGCGCCTCGGCCGCGAAGCGCGGCGTGTGGGCGTCCTTCGCGTTGAGCACCAGGCAGCCGTCCGGCCGCTGGCCGCGGTAAATGCTGCACTTGGCCGACACATAGTCATCGAAATCCGGATGCACATCCAGATGATTCGGCGAAATGTTCGTGATGATGGCCACATCCGGCGCGCAGTGCATGCTGTGCAGCTGGAAGCTGCTGAGCTCGAGCACGGCAAAATCCTCCGGACGGATATCCGGAATGCGGTCAAAGAGCGGCGTGCCGATGTTGCCGCCAAGGTGCACGGTGTAGCCCTGCGCGCGCAGGAGTTCGGCCGTGATGGTCGAGGTCGTGGTCTTGCCGTCGCTGCCGGTGATGGCGATGATGCGGCACGGGCAGAGATTGCAGAATGCCTCCATCTCGGAGGTGAGGATCGCGCCGCTTTGCACCGCCGCGCGCAGCTGCGGCACGATGGGCAGCACGCCCGGTGTGCGGAAGATGACGTCGAAGTCCAGATGCTCCAGATAATCCGCACCAAGGATAAATTTTGCGCCCTGCGCCGCAGCCTCGTCGCCGGCCGCGCCGAGCTTGGCGCGGTCGCGCCGGTCGCACACCGTCACGTCGCAGCCGTTGCGCAGCAGCACGCGCACGAGCGGCTGATTGCTCACGCCGAAGCCGATGACGCCGATGCGCTTGCCGCGCAGATAGTCCATATAGTCCGAAAAGGTCATGCAGACACTCCTTTTCCAAAAGGTAATCATACGTGGAGATTATACCGCTCATTCGTGCCGATTACAAGAAAATAAATCGCTGCCGGGCTTGACGCGGTGCGGCAGGATGTGTAAAATAGTCGGGCGAGCAGGCCGGACAGCCGCGGGCACAAGCCGAAAGGCTGTGCGTGAGGAAAGTCCGGGCTCCACAGGGCAAGGATAACGGGTAACACCCGCCAGGGGCGACCCTCGGACAAGTGCAACAGAAACAAACCGCCCGAGCGATCGGGTAAGGGTGGAAAAGTGAGGTAAGAGCTCACTCGCCGGCTGGAGACAGTGCGGCGCTGTAAACTCTATCCGGAGCAACACCGCGGAGGGACATATGGCCGGCCCGGCCGTCCCATGGAGGTGGCTGGAACGCACCGGCAACGGTGCGTCTAGATAGATGGCTGTCGATTACAGAACCCGGCTTACAGGCCCGCTCGCTCAGCCTGTCAAAAGCGCCTGACACAGACGGTTTTGGCAGGCTTTCGCATATCGATTTCCCGCGGCAAGGAAAACGTAAGCCCCCGCCAAACGGCGGGGGCCGCCGCATTTTTCGGATTTTGCGTCTCCTCATGCAAAGGTTCACCGAACGGTCTGACCGATTCCGGACACTTCCATGCGTAATTGTGTATTGTATTTCCAGTTTTGCGTGATATCGTGATATATTTTTATCAATAAACCATATTATTCCGATAGGAAAGGCGATACATATGCCGGAAACGGTGACCTACCGCAGCCTGCAGGACGTCGTCGTGCGTGCAGGCAGGCGCTTCCCGGACACGCAGTTCTTTCTCAGCAAGGACCCGGCCATGCCGTATGTGCTCGGCCGCGATCTGTACCGTCTCTGCGGCCGGTTCGGCAGCAAAGTCCGGCGCGGCGGGGTATCGCGCGCGCTGAAGATCGAGAAGATCCTGCACTTCATTCAGGCCGGCGAGGGCCGCACACCGTGCATCGGCTTCGGCGGCTGAAACCGAACATAGGCAAAACGACGCCGGACAGGGCTTCCCTGTCCGGCGTCGTGGTTTTTGCGCGGTCTTTGATAAACAAAAAATCCTGCAGCCGCAACGGTTGCAGGATTTTCTGGAGCTGCTACCCGGATTCGGACCGGGGACCTCATCCTTACCAAGGATGCGCTCTACCGACTGAGCTATAGCAGCATACAAAGCCCGCGGAGCTTTCGCCCCGCGGGTGGCGACCGAGAAGGGACTTGAACCCTCGACCTCTAGCGTGACAGGCTAGCGTTCTAACCGACTGAACTACTCGGCCTCGTCGCCTCAGCGCTTGTTTAATATACCAGACGATTCGACTGCTGTCAAGTTATTTTTGAAAAAATTTTCGGCGATTTTCATTTTCCCGCTCCGGCCGGTCTCCTCCGGCGCAAAAATGTCTCCCGGGCAAAAAAGCCCGGGAGACACACGCGAGAAAATTACTTGGTGATCTGGAAAGCGCGCGTGATGGGCGCTGCCTGATAGTTGCCGCCCAGAGTCACGACCGTCACAACATAGCGGCCGGGCTCAGTCGGGGGCGTCGTGGTGCTGGAGTACGGCTTCCACCTGCTGGTGAAGCCGGAGTACAGGTAGTGCACAGAGGACTGATCCTCGACTTGTTTCCCGTTATAGCTCAGCGTCGCACCGAAGTCGAAGTTCTTCACGTCCGCAGCGGAAATCTTGCCGTTGGTGAAGTTCTGATTCCAGTCGAGCTTCACACCGGAGTAGTGCTTTTTCACAACGAGTGCACCCATACCGAAGCCGGTGTTGTAGTTATCGTTGTTCGTGATCGCGTAAACGGTGTAGATACCCACCTGATCCGGCGTACGCAGGGCAATGCGGACATTGTCCAGCAGGGTGATCTTGTTGAACACGTTGATGATCTGCTGCAGCGTAGTGACGTCAACACCCATCAGCTTGAGCGCTTCACGCACTGCGGCATACTCGCTGCCATTGGCGATCTTGTCCAGATTCTGCTTGAGTTCTCCGACGGTGATGCCCTTGTCCATGATATCCTGGATCGTCCGCAGACCGGCTTTTTCGAGCACAGGATCAATAGCCTCGATGAACGCGTTGTCTGTGTAGCGCTCTGGCAGCTGCACGAACACGCTGGACACGCCGGTATAGACTGTGAAGATGTCAAAATCGTCCACGGGATCGGTGGTGACGAAGCCCTCGCCCGGCACTTCATCGGCGTAGATGCTCGTCGAGTGCACCTTGACGGAGACATTTGCCTTCTTGACCGTGAGCGAGCCTTCCTCAGCCTCGCTGGGACGATAGGTCTCGCTGCCGTTGAAGGTCACGCGGATCTGCTGCTCACCAGCGCCCATCTGGGGGTAGAAATACTGGAGTTTGCCAACACTGATTCCCTCTTCTCCTTCGATCGGAACCCACTTTTGGCGTCCTACGTCGCCGCCAAGATCACCGGCCACGACCTTAGCCGTTGCGTAATACTCGATCGTAAAGTCGTCCGCGCTCAGCGTGCTCTTGTCGGGCAGCGTGGAATCGTCCCAATCAATGACGTATTCAAAAATCTGCTGCGTCATGGCAGCGGCGTCCTTATTGTAGATGAGAGAGATGCTCGGCTTGAGGACGACGGCGCTGGCCTCGCGGCTGTCGGTCATCTCGACGGTGACTTCCGCCGTATAAGCCTGGTAGTCTGCGTTGCCGCGCCAGGTGAAGCGGATGGTCTGCTCGTTCAGGCCGAACTTGAAGCCAAAACCGTCAAAGTCGAGTGGCTGGAAATTCTTGGCAAGATCTGTGCCGGCGTTATACTCCACCGTCACGTCGTTGATGGAGACGTTCGGATCAGCGCTCACGAGCAGCGCCTCGCGCAGAGCCTGCGCGGTCGCCTCGTGGTTGATGCTCTGATCCTTGTTGTAGACCATCGAGACTTCGGTCACGCCCTGCTTGAGCTGGAACGGAGCGTCCGCGCGGCCGGTGACGGCCACATTCCCTTGCCACTGCCAGGCGGCGTAGTCCTTGCTGCCGCCCCAGGTGATGCGCACCTCCTGCGTACCTTCACCGATGGCGGGATAGGTCAGCAAATCTTTTGTGCCGCCTTCCAGCGGCATCCATGCTTTGCCGACGCTGCCCCAAGAGCCGCTCTCAGCCGTAGCATAATACTCGATGGTCACATCATCCACGGTCAGAGCCGGGTTCGTGCTCACAACGACCGCATCCCAGACCTGCTGCCGGATGTTGTCATAGATCGCCGCGCCGTCGGCAGTGAAGGCGAGCTTGAACGTCGGGTTTTCCTTCGTCACCGCTTCGATGCTCGGGCGCTCGGTGAAGGTCACCGTCGTCGTTTCAGAGGACGCCTTATAAGTATCGTCGCCCTTGAAGCTGATCTGGATCTGCTGCTCACCCGCAGAAATGGCGGGGTAAGTTGCAAGATTGACCTTATCGCCATCCAGTTTCACCCATTCATGAGCCCATCCCGTTGAAGACGTCGCATAGTACTTGATCTCCGTATTCTCCGTCGTCAGAGACGGGGTAGTCCCCTCGTCCACGACCTGCTGAAGAACGGCTGCACGCAGCGCATCAAAATCCAGCGTGCCGTCTTCCTTATACGGCAGCTTCACGCTGGCGTCCTGCTTGAGCGTGATGGACGAAGAGAGCTTCTCCGCCTTCGTCAGCGTTACTTCCGCTGCCGTGCCGGCAACACGCACCTGATAGGTACCATCGCTGTTGTCCTTCAGCGCGGGGTGGGTATAATTGATTTTCTTATCTACGCTAGTAAACCCATTAATGGAACCCCAGTCGGTACGCGTGACAGGAAAGCCCAAAAAACCCTTGCCCTTGCCCTCGCACTTATACTCCCACTTGAGACCAGTTTGACTATCCAGAAGTGCACTCTGCTCTTCCTCGCTCTTCTGGTCAAAATCCTTGACCAGCGCGCGCGTCAGCGCATGGTTCACTTCATCGGTCGTCATCGTGGACTTAATGATGGCCGTACCGTCTTGCAGCGTGTAGCTGCTGGCATCCGCCGCGAACACGGCCGGCGAGAACGCCCCGACCTGCGACAGCAGCAGCACCGCCAGCAGACACGCCAGCAGACGCTGCAGTTTTTTACCTGTCATGATAATTCCTCCTTTGTTTCTATTTCGCCAAGTGGATCTTGCATGCCCCCGCATGCATGGGACTTTATCATCTCACATATGTGTTAAGAACACGTTAACAAATCACCCAAAAAATTTCAATTTATTTATTTGAAAAATTTATGATTATTCCGAAACCTATCTATTCGAAATTCTGATACAATCGTAAAGAAATGTAACGAAAAACTTTCTGCCCAAAAGCCGCATTTCCCTCTTGCATTTTTTTGCGCGGTGTGCTATATTATTTGAGCAAATAAAATATCCGGGTGTAGCGCAGTTGGTAGCGTGCTTGAATGGGGTTCAAGAGGCCGGAAGTTCGAATCTTCTCACTCGGACCAAAGAGAGCCGGAATATGCTGATAAATCAGTGTTTTCCGGTTCTCTAATTTTTGCCCTAAAAATGAAAAATGCAGTGAAATACAGACAAATTTAGCCCTATTTCAAACTCTGTTTCATACTCTTATTTGATGAAAAACGCCTGAGAGAACATTGGTTCTCCCAGGCGTTTCTTAATTATTATTTCTCGGTCAGCTGCTTAACCGACTGGTTAAGGCCCGTCGCCGCCCAGCCGGACACGATGCCGACGGCGGCAGCGTGCTGATCCTGCTGGGCGCCGTCACGATCCTGATCAAGCTGCTATAAACGATCCGCGCCCGCGCTCCGATATGGTGCGCGGGCGTTTGCGATTCGACGCTTCGCGCAAAGATCGTTCCATACCTGGCAAAAAATTTGAATTTTATGAAGTTTTTTCGGCACCTACAGCATTCGACACGTTTCTGCTCTATTCTGTGTTAGACTGCGCATCGCAGCGACCGGAAGACGCGCCGGAAACCGCAAATACGCAGAACAAAAAGGAGATCACCATGGACTTCAAGAAACTGTACTTCACCCTCTTCAACACGCTGAGCGACGCCGTTGAGCAAATCGACACCCACGACTATGAGGAGGCGCGGCTGCTGCTGATCCATGCACAGCAGGAAGCCGAGGAGTGCTACATCACGTCTGCATAAGCAACCATGCAGCGGCCGGGCCGCACCCGAATGGGTGCGGCCCGGCCGGCATTTTTAACTGGGATCACCCGAGCTGGCGGGTCTTTTCAAACGCGGCGTCCACAGCCGCGATGCAGCTGCCGCGAAAACCGTGCTGCTCGAGCGCGTCGACGCCGGCGATCGTGCTGCCGCCGGGGCTGCAGACCTCGTCCTTGAGCTGCTCCGGGTGCTTGCCGGACTGCAGCACCATCTCCGCGCTACCGGCGAGCATCTGCGCCGCGTAGCGGATGGCTTTTGCGCGCGGCAGGCCGCATTTGACGCCGCCGTCGGCCAGCGCCTCGATGAACATATACGCAAACGCGGGGCCGCAGCCGGTGATGGCGCAGCCGGCGTCGATCAACGCCTCGGAAATGGGGTCGACGATGCCCGCGGCCGCCATGAGCGCGCAAAACGCCGCGAGATCGCCGTCCGTGACATTGCCGTTGGCACAATAGAGCACGACGCCCTGCCCCACGGCGCAGGCCGTGTTCGGCAGGATGCGGATGATCTTCTTATCCGCGCCGAGCAGCCGCTCGAGCCGCTCCAGCTGCACACCGGCGAGCATGGACACAAAAATACTCTCCGACGCCGCGATGGGCGCTGCCAGCGACTGCACAACGCCGTCGATCATCTGCGGCTTGACGCCGAGAAACACGAATTTGCTGCCGCCGAGGATCTCCTCCGGCGCGGCCGCACGGCAGCCCAGCCGCTCGGCCGCCGCCGCGCTGTGCGCGGGGCTGCTGCAGGCAACGGCGACCCGCTCCCCCGTGACCTGTTTGGCCGCGGCCGTGGCCAGCGCGCCGCCCATATTGCCGGCGCCGATGAAGCCTGCTTCAAACTTTTTCATTGTGTTCCCTCCTCAGCGAATCTGTCCGTCGCCGCGGATGATATATTTATAGGTGCTCAGCTCGTCGAGTCCCATGGGGCCGCGGGCGTGGAGCTTCTGCGTGGAGATGCCCATCTCGCAGCCGAGGCCGAACTCACCCCCGTCGGTAAAGCGGGTGGAGACGTTGACGTACGTTGCCGCGCTGTCCGTGCCGTTGATGAAGCGCTCGGCGCTCGCGGCGTCCTCGGTGACGATGGCATCGCTGTGGTGCGTCGAGTGCGCGAGCACGTGCGCGATGGCGGCGTCCAGACTGTCGACCACGCCGACAGCGAGGATATAGTCCAGATACTCCGTGTCAAAGTCCTTGTCGGAAGCGCTCTTGCCGTCGATGATCTGCGCCGCTGCCGCATCCAGCCGCAGCTCGACCGGTGTGAGGCCCTGCGCCGCGCGGTCATCGACCAGCGCCTTTTTGAGCATGGGCAGAAACCTGGCCGCGACTGCCCGGTGCACAAGGCAGACCTCCTCGGCGTTGCAGACCGAGGGGCGGCTGGTTTTGGCGTTTTCGATGATGCGCACGGCCTTGTCGAGGTCAGCATACTCGTCCACGTAGACGTGGCAGATACCGGTGCCGGTCTCGATGCAGGGCACGGTGGCATTCTGCACGCAGGCGCGGATGAGCCCCGCCCCGCCGCGCGGGATGAGCAGATCTACAAGGCCCTTGGCCTGCATGATCTCCGTAGCGCTCTGGTGGCTGGTATCCTCCACGATGTTGACGATGTCCGGATCGCCGCCCGCGGACGCGATGCCCTGCTTGAGCGCGGCCACGATGGCTTTGGCCGTGCGGAAAGCCTCCTTGCCGCTGCGGAGCATGCAGACGTTGCCGCTCTTGATGGTGAGCGCCGCCGCGTCGGACGTGACGTTCGGGCGGCTCTCATAAATGATGGCGACCAGGCCGAGCGGCACCTGCTTTTTATAGATCTTCATGCCGTTGGGGTGGTCGATCTGCGCGAGGATGCGCCCCGTATGATCCGGCAGCGCCACGGTCGCGCGGATGCCGTCGGCCATGGCGCCGATGCGATCTTTGTCCAGATAGAGCCGGTCGAGCATGACATCCGAGATATGGCCGCGTGCAGCGTCCATGTCCTCGGCATTGCAGCGCAGGATGGCATCGCACTCCGCCTGCAGGCTGTCCGCCATGGCGGACAGAATGCGGTTTTTGTCATCGGCAGAAGCGTTGCAGATGCTGGGCCACGCGGCCTTCGTCCGCCGGAGAATGTCCATAGTCGTCATAGTAGTCCCTCCTCAGGAATGTGGTATCAGAAATCGGGTGCCGGCGCGCCTGCCGGCCACAATGTCATAGAGCACCTCGGGCTTTTCGCCGTTGGCAATGACCATCTCGCAGCCGGCCGCCGTTGCGATCTGCGCGGCGTGCAGCTTCGTGACCATGCCGCCGGTGGCGAGCGCGGAGCCCTTGTCTCCGGCAAGCGAGAGAATGTGCGCGTCGATGACCGGCACCGTCTCGATGAGCCGCGCATCCGGGTTTCGGTGCGGGTCGCTGTCATACAATCCGTCAATGTCCGAGAGCAGGATCAGCAGATCCGCACCGATGGCGGCAGCCACGATGGCCGAGAGACTGTCGTTCTCGCCGATGGTGTTGTCCACGCCGATCTCGTCCGTCGCCACGGCGTCGTTTTCGTTGATGACAGGCAGCGCCCCCAGCTCCAGCAGCCGCGAGAGCGTGTTGCGCACGTTGCGGCTGCGCTGCTCACTGCGGATGTCCTCGCCGGTCAGCAGCAGCTGCGCCACAATATGATTGTACTCCGTGAAGAGCTTATCGTAAAAATACATCAGCTCGCACTGGCCGACGGCGGCCGCGGCCTGCTTGCCCGGCATATCCGCCGGACGGCCGGACAGATTGAGCTTGCCGACGCCCATGCCGATCGCGCCGGACGAGACGAGAATGATCTCATGACCTGCATTTTTCAGGTCGCTGAGCACTTTGCACAGCCGCTCCATGCGCTGAATGTTCAGCCGCCCGGTCACGTGCGCGAGTGTGGAAGTGCCGACTTTAACAACGATTCGCATAATGATCCCTCTTACTGCATGATGGCATCTATTATAGCGCATCGGGCGCAAAATTGCATCCCTTTTTGTCTTTGCTGCGCAAAAGATGCGCCAAGGATCCCGCGCGCACGGCCGGACAGTTCGGCGACCTGCTCACGGAGCATCTGGAGATCGGCGGTGCGCTCGTGACCGACCTGAAAAACCGCGAGACCGCCAAAGCCGACGACGCCCGCCGGCGCTGGCACGCAAACGCCGACGCCATCAGCGCGTTTCTTGCCGGCATCAACGCCTGCTGGAACGAAGAAAAATGGCGCGAGTTTTTCTACAGCCATCTGGAGATGACGGCAAAGAGACCACGCTGCGCCTGCAGGGCGACTATGCGGCCGGCATCCGCATGTTCGACCGGATCGAGACCGAGGCGCTGCGCATGGCCGCCTATATGTTCTGCGGTCTGGCCATGCGCTGCCGCTGAACGCACAAGCGCTCCCCGCCGGGATGACCCCGGAAGGGAGCGCTTTTTCACAGAATTGTGCCGGATGCACAACGGGAGACACCTTGCGGTGTCTCCCATTGCGTGTGAAAGAAGAACGAACGCTTGCCTGCACTCAGTCTGCAAACAGCGGCGTCGACAGATAGCGGTCGCCGGTATCCGGCAGGAGCACGACGATGGTCTTGCCCTTGTTCTCCGGGCGCTTGGCCAGCTCGATCGCCGCCCAGACGGCAGCGCCGGAGGAAATGCCGACCAGCACGCCCTCCTTATGGCCGATCAGGCGGCCGGTCGCAAACGCATCCTCGTTGCTGACCGGGATGATCTCATCATAGACCTTCGTGTTGAGCACGTCCGGCACAAAGCCCGCACCAATGCCCTGGATCTTATGCGGACCGGCATGGCCCTCGCTCAGGACCGGAGAGGTCTCCGGCTCCACGGCCACGACCTTGACCTTCGGGCACTGGGACTTCAGGTACTCGCCGACGCCCGTCACGGTGCCGCCGGTGCCGACACCTGCAACGAAGATATCCACGTTGCCGTCCGTGTCCTCCCAGATCTCCGGGCCGGTCGTCGTGCGGTGGATCGCCGGGTTGGCCGGGTTGACAAACTGACCGGGGACAAAGCTGTCGGGGATCTGCGCAGCCAGCTCGTTGGCCTTTGCGATTGCACCCTTCATGCCCTGCGCGCCGTCCGTGAGCACGAGCTCCGCGCCATAGGCCTTCATGATCTGGCGGCGCTCCACGCTCATGGTCTCCGGCATAACGATGATGATGCGGTAGCCTCTGGCCGCGGCGACGGACGCCAGGCCGATGCCGGTGTTGCCGGAGGTGGGCTCGATGATGACGGAGCTCGGCTTGAGCACGCCGCGCTGCTCCGCGTCCTGGATCATGGCCAGCGCCACGCGGTCCTTCACGGAACCGGCCGGGTTGAAGTACTCGAGCTTTGCCAGAATGCGGGCCTCGAGCTGCTGCTCTTTTTCGATATGGGTCAGCTCCAGAAGGGGCGTTTTTCCGATCAGCTGGTCAGCGGATGTATAGATCTTGCTCATGAGATGTTCCTCCATTTATGTATCGTATTATTGAATATGTATGTTTGACTCGTGATGGACTTGCCTGCGCTCAACCGCCGCAACAGTGCCAGCAGATACACAGGCGGCCGGAAATGCGCCCTCGCATTTTCATCGCCTACCTTCTCTATAGGTTAATAGGATTATATCGCGTTTTACCCAGTGTGTCAATAGAAAATTCACTTTTCTTTTCTGGCAGAGAAATTGTTTGCAGACACTCGATCCGGTAATTGACCATATATGCATTATCCAATGACCGTGCGCACGATTCGCGGGTTTGCGGCAGATGTTTGCTGCTGCCGCTGCGAGCAATGGAATGACCGGTCATTTTTTGCAGATCTTTGCGTTTGCGGCGCCTTTGCACAGCGCTTCCATAGCTTGACTTTTCAGGGCCGACAGTGTATACTAGCCGCATAAGTGTACGTGGATCGGCTGTGTTACCCGACATCCGGCATAACGGCACTTATGCACATTTATAAAAGGAGTGGAAACAATGAAAAAGTCCCGCAAACTGCTCTGCGTGCTTCTCGCTCTGGTTATGGTCGTCAGCCTGCTGCCGGTCATGGCTTTTGCAGCCGATGAAGACGTCGCAGCCGAGGAAACCACCGCGGCTACGGTCGAGGAGCCTTCCCCGGAAACTGAGGGCGTCAAGGATCTGTTCGCCAAACTGCCGAACTATCTGGTTGCTGTAAAGACCTCAGACGGTCGCGTCGCTGCCGGCGCTCAGGTCGTGATCTACAACCAGAACAAGGATCAGGTCGCCACTGCCGTCGCCAACTACGGCGTCGCCATCTTCTCCAAGAAGGATCACCTCAACACTTACTCCGTGTCCGCCACCTGGACCGACCCGAACACCAACATTAAGTATCAGTCCCTCGTCGGCTTCAACTGGTCCTTCGGCAAGAAGCCCGACATCGACGTCATCACGGTTTACCCGACGATCGACATGATCCTCAACACCACTGACCACAACGCTTACATCAAAGGTTATCCGGATGGCACTGTCAGACCGGACGGACGCATCACCCGTGCCGAAGTCGCCACCATTCTGTATCGTCTGATGAAGGATCAGGTCAAGGCCAGATTCGACTCCAAGCCCACTGTCAACTTCTCTGATGTCAGCAGCGGCGCCTGGTACTATGACGCTGTGCAGATGTGCGCGAAGGCCGGCATCGTCGCCGGTTATCCGGGCGGCTCGTTCAAGCCCGACCAGGCGGTCACCCGTGCGGAGTTCTTCAAGATGGTCGCCATGCTCTACAGCGATACGCTCAACACCCCGATCACTGGCGGTATCTTCAATGATATCAACGGTCACTGGGCAGAAAAGTACATCAACCTGCTCCAGAAGCTCGGCATTGTCAAGGGCGACAACGGCAGCGCAAGACCGAACGACAACATGACGCGCGGCGAAACGGCTGCCGTTATGAACCGCATCCTCGGCCGCGTTGTGAATAATTCCAGCTTCAGCGATGCCAAAGTTGCTGCGGCTATGAAGACCTGGCCGGACTGCACTTCCTCGCACTGGGCCTATGCCGAGATCCAGGAAGCCACCAACAGCCACGACTACACTTGGGACATTAACATTCTCACGTACTCTGACCATAATGGAATCTTCAAGGCTTTCATTGAGAACCTGAAGAACCCGGTCACCGAGCGCTGGACTTACATCAAAAAGTAAGCCTTCCCCCCAACTACCACAAAGCAGGCACCTTCGGGTGCCTGCTTTTTTATCCTGCAAATTGCGCCGCTGCAGAAAAAACCAGCGCCGGCTGACTGCCGGCGCTGGTTTCGTTTCAGGAGCGATCAAATGCCGGATTGGTCATATAGACGTTCTTCTGATCCATCTTTTCCGTCGCCAGACGCAGCGCCTCGCCGAAGCGCTGGTAGTGCACGACCTCGCGCTCACGCAGAAACCGGATCACATCCGTCACATCCGGGTCGTCGCAAAGCCGCAGAATGTTGTCATAGGTCTTGCGCGCCTTCTGCTCGGCCGACATATCCTCCGACAGGTCGGCGATCACATCGCCGGTCACGCCGATCGTCGCCGCCGTCCACGGCGTGCCGGATGCAAACTGCGGAAAGACGCCCGCCGTGTGATCGACGAAGTACGTATCATAGCCGGACTGTTTGATCTGCTCCGGCGTCATGCTGCGCGTGAGCTGGTAGACGATCGTTCCGACCATCTCGAGATGACCAAGTTCCTCCGTGCCGATGTCCGTCAGGATCGCCGACAGCTCCGGGTACGGCATGGCATAGCGCTGACTGAGATAGCGCAGGGACGCGCCCAGCTCGCCGTCCGGCCCACCGTACTGCGAGCAGATGAACTTTGCCAGCGCGGGATTAGAGTTTTTGATGCGGATCGGGTATTCCAGTTTCTTTTCATAGACAAACATCGCTTACTTCCCCTCTCCTTCCTGCTGCCACGGCCACGGCGCGTTGAGCCAGTCATAGACGTCCGAGCTTTCCAGATCCCGCAGGGACACGGGGCCGTATTGCTCCACGTACCGCCTGCGCCCCTCCGCGCTCAGGCGGATGCACTTTTGCAGCGTCTCGAATGCCTCGCGGTCGTCCGGGTGCGTATCCAGATACAGGTTCAGCTCTCGGATGACAAAATCCATCGCCATCAGCTCGCACAGCGGCGTGCTGAGGTCGCCGGGTTTGTTGACCATGTTCATAAACGGCAGGTCCAGTCCCGGAAACAGCGTACCGCGCGCCAGTGCCATGCGCCGATCATACGCGGGTTCGTTGGACTGCTGCATGGGCGTCTGCGCCAGCGCCAGCGGCGCGCATTCCGGCAGCGGGCCCTGCTTGAAATTGCATTTGTCCACAGTCGTTCCTCCTTTTCAAATTGGGCACTCGGCCCGCATTATCCTATGCACGCCCGGTTCGGCCGGTGCGGAACGCGACGAAAAAAGGCGGCGCCATACGGCGCCGCCTTTGCGGAACGGAGCATTATTTCGTTTTTGGCATCGCCATGCCCGTCTTTTTGAGCGTGATGCGCAGGAACATAAGCGACAGGAGCAGTGACACGACCTCGGCGATGGGGAATGCAAACCACACATTCCGCAGCACGCCGGCCAGCGACAGCAGATAGGCCGCCGGAATGAGCACCACGATCTGACGCGCGATGGAGATAAACATACTGTAGACGCTGTAGCCAAATGCCTGGCACGAGGAACCGGCCACGATGCTGATACCGGCAAACGCGAACGCCAGACTCATGATGCGCAGCGCGGGCGCGCCGATCTCCAGCATGGCATCCGACGCATCGAACATCAGCAGCAACTCCTTCGGGATGAGCTGGAACACCAGAAATCCCAACGCCATGATGATGACGGCATAGAGCATGCCCAAACGGATCGTCTTATGGATGCGCTCCGGCTTCTGCGCGCCGTAGTTGTAGGCAATGATCGGCACCATACCGTTGTTGAGGCCAAAGACTGGCATGAACACGAAGCTCTGGAGCTTGAAATAAACGCCGAACACCGCGACTGCCGTGGACGAAAACGTGATGAGGATCAGGTTCATGACGAAGCACGTCAGCGATGAGATGCAGCTCATGATGATCGACGGGATGCTGATGGCCGTGATCTCGCCCATGAGCTTGCCGCTCGGGCGGATGTGCCGCAGGCGCAGGTGGATCTCCGGATTCTTGCAATGATTGAGGATGACCGCCACGACCGCGCCCAGGCACTGGCCGATCACCGTCGCCCAGGCCGCGCCGGCAATACCCATCTTCGGGAAGCCGAGCAAGCCGAAGATGAGGATCGGGTCGAGGATGATATTCGTGATCGCACCGACCAGCTGCGTGATCATGGAATAGATCGTGCGGCCGGTCGCCTGCAGGAAGCGCTCGAAGGTGATCTCGATGAAAACGCCGAACGAGCACAAAATGCAGATGTTCAGATACGTGATGCCGAAATTGACGATGGTCTCAATATCCGTCTGCGTGTGCATATATGCGCGGATGCCGAGCAGGCCGGCGACGAGCACGAGCAAATAGCTCAGCAGCGCCAGCAGCAGGCCGTTGACCGCGACCTGATTGACGCGCTCGGCGTTTTTCTGCCCCAGCGCGCGCGACAGCAGCGCGTTGATGCCGACACCGAAGCCGACAGCGATGGAAATGATGATGTTCTGCAGCGGGAACGCCATGGACACCGCCGTGAGCGCATCCTCGCAGATGCGCGAGACAAAGATACTGTCCACGATGTTGTACAGCGCCTGCACGAGCATGGAGATCATCATCGGGACCGCCATCGACAGCAGGAGCTTATTTTCGGGCATTGTGCCCATTTTATTTTCACGAAGGGTTTCTTGCGCCATAGTGTCACTCCCATTATATCAACAAACAAACAAAAACGTCACGAATGGATATTATAAGTTGCGCGCAGAGAAATGTCAAGTTCTGTTGCATTTTTCACTTGAAAACGACACTTGGCCGTGCTATAATAATTGCACCTGTGGGATTAGTTCATTGGTAGAACACCTGCTTCCCAAGCAGGATAGGCGGGTTCGATTCCCGTATCCCGCTCCAGTAGCCGCTGCGGAGGGATATCTGCGGCGGCATTTTTTGCCATGACCTTGAAAAAGCCTGACGCAATCTGCGTCAGGCTTTTCGTTTATCCCGCAGCAGCCCGCCGTGCACGGTGCGCATCCAGCTTGGAAAACACCAAGCAGACCAGCCCCATATAGACAAAGAGAATGGCAAGCGCCGGAAGCTCATACAAAAACGGCACCGGTATCCACTTCCAGAGCAGGTTCAGGATACTGACGTCTATGTCCTGCCCGAACGCGAAGAAATAATTTGCCTGCGGACAAACGGTGTGCCGCAGCAGCAGGTCCACAAGGAATGCCGCAAATGCAGTCGTCAAAAGCGCCCCTGTGACGCCCGGCAGATCCTTCAGCCGAGGCCGGTAAAAGCCCAGTGTTGTCAGGCTGAACCCGCAGATCAGGATCAGCATGTGCGTGATATAATATCCCAGCATCCGCGGCAGCCACAGCGAATAGCCGGAAAATGCCGCCTCAGGAAACACAAGCGCCATGAGCGCACCGAGCGGCGCGACGAAAAACGCGAAGCCGAGCAGCGAACGCCGCTGCGTGAGGATGCCGATCGGGATGAGGAACATATTGATGTTGCAAAGCTGCAGCGGCAGCTCGCTGAACCAGTTGAACCGGTCGAGCCCCGACGCCTGCAAAAACTGCACATCCCGGGACAAAAAGCCTTTATAGACGAAAAATCCGATGATGTTCACTGCACACAGCGCGATAAGCACGGCGGCACGGCAGCGCTCCGACCGGCCGCGCAGCAGAGCCCACAGCAGCACGACCGCTCCGGCGGCAAACGCAAGGAGCAGCAGATAGGCAGCGTTAAACGGTCGTATGATCATGGTGAGACCTCCTCTTGGAAAACAGATACGTTGTCAGCGAATGCGCGGCCACGGCAAGTGCGCAGCCGGCGATGAGATCCGCCGCAGAGTGCTGCTTGATGAGCAGCGTGGACAGGCAGATCAAAACTACCAGCGCAAAGGATGCCAGCCGCAGCGCCTTGTGCGCACGCAGCGGCGGCACGCGAAACGTCGCCAGATGCATGACCAGCGCCTCATAGCAGTGCAGGCTCGGAAACACGTTGACCGGCGCATCGTTGGCATAGATCAGGCGGCACAGCGCACGAGCCAAGCCGGGCCCCGCTGCGCTCGGGCGAAAATCCACACACGTCGGATAAAGCACAAACACGGCCGCACAGACAAACGCACCCGAAAACAGCGCCGCCACCTGCCGGTAAAACACATCTTTGGCCCGAAAGCATGCCCAGAGCATACAGCCCGGCACATAGAAATACCACAGGATATAAAACACGATAAAGCCCGGCCAAAACGGAAGCCAGTCATCGAGCGGCAAATGCACGACATGATACCGCAGCCCGAGGTGCTGCGACACGAAATAAAAAGCCGACAGCGCACCGAAGAGCAGAAACCAGAGCGCGTGCCTGTATTTTTGAAACAACGACTGCATCGTCCGCCCTCCTTTGCGTGGGGCAGTATAACACACCACGGCATCTTTGTGCGGGGATTCGGCCATGTTTCATATCTTAATTCGACAAAGTGCGCAAAAATACACGACAAAAGGCCCGGAGCCGATGGCTCCGGGCCTTTGCATAGAAACGTATTTACAGCAGCAGGATGCCGGCCTGCTCACAGGCGGCGGTCGTCTCGTCGTCCCAGACGGACGCCTGCACCTCACCGATATGTGCCTTGCCGAGCAGCAGCATGGACAGGCGCGACTGGCCAATGCCGCCGCCGATCGTCGGCGGCAGCTGCCCTGCCAGCAGCATCTTGTGATAGGTCCGCTCGCGGCGGTCGTCACAGCCGGCAATGGTCAGCTGACGATCCAGACTCTCGGGATCGACACGGATGCCCATGGACGAGAGCTCAAACGCGCAGTCGAGCAGCTCGTTCCAGAACAGGATGTCGCCGTTCATCGTCCAGTCGTCATAGTCCGGCGAGCGGCCGTCGTGCGGCTTGCCGGAGCGCAGCGCGCCGCCGATGCCGATAATGAACGTCGTATGGTGCTCGCGCACGAAGGTGTGCTCGCGTTCCTTCGGCGTCAGGTCCGGATAACGATCTTCCAACTCCTGCGCAGTGACAAACGTCACCTGACGCTCCAGCTCCGGCAGCACCTGAAGCTGCGGATAGATCGCGCGCATGGTGCGCTGCGTGTCGCAGACGGCGGCGACAATATCCATAACCGTAGACTTGAGATAGTCCAGATTCCGGTCGCTGCTCTCAATGATTTTTTCCCAGTCCCACTGATCGACGTAGACCGAGTGCAGATTATCGAGCACATCCTCGTCGCGGCGGATGGCGTTCATGTCGGTATAAAGGCCCTTGCCGGGATAGAAATCATAGCGGTGGAGCGCCATGCGCTTCCACTTGGCGAGCGACTGGACGACCTGCGCCTCCTTGCCAGCCTGGGGAATATCGAACAAAACCGGGCGCTCGTAGCCGTTGAGATTGTCGTTCAGGCCGCTGGCCTCTTCCAGAAACAGCGGCGCCGAAACGCGAAACAGATTCAGCTTCGCGGCGAGCTGATCCTCAAACAGACGTTTGAGCAGGCCGATGGCCTTCTGCGTGTCATAAACGCCGAGCAGGCTCTTATAGCCCTCGGGGATGTAGGTGTTCATGCTTTGTTTTCCTCGCTTTCTGTAAGCATACGCACGAGCGTCTGATAGACATCCTCCGCGTGTGCCTTAAAATAGTGCTCCATCGTGCGCGCCTGCGCCTCGTCGGCGGCTAGGATCTGCATGGAAACGATCCGGCCGATCCCGTCCGAAAGCGAGAGATGCACATTGCACCCGCCCTCCGGCGTATTCGTATGCTGCGCGACGATCATGGCGGCGCGGCGCATCTGCTCGGCGATCGGCTCCGTGACGCGGTCGGCCTTCATGCGCACGGAGTACGGCAGACTGCTGGCGACCTCCCTGACATTGCGGCTGCCCTTTTCCGTGATGCGGTACTTGCCGCCCTCTTCCGTGATGTGCGCCGTATCCACCAATTCCGCAAGACAGTCAGAGTAATCAAAATAACCGATGCCGTTGTCGCAGAAAACGAGGTCGGACAACGTCTGCGCATCCACCGCCGCGGGTAAATGATTCAAAATGTAGAGGATGAGGATCTTAATGTCGAGTTTCTCGTGAATGAAACCGAGCCCTTCCATGGCGCACCTCCCATATGGGATAATAATATATTATAACGCGGAAAGCGTTTTGTGTAAAGCGCTTTCAAAAGGAATCACATCGAAAACCGCCACGCATACACTGTTACTGAAGCGTGCTTCAATCTGATGCCAGGAGGTTATGAAATGGCAGACAAAGTGGTACCGGGACCGGTCGAGGGCAGCGCCGCCGTCCGGGAAGCGGTTTGTATCCATACGCGCAAGATCTTCGACTCCTGCCGCGACAAAGACTGCGTGGAGGACCTGCGGGTGTATCCCACGGCCTGCTCGCAGGCAAGACTGGACAGCGCCCTGAGCGTGCGCCCGCGCAGCGCCGAGCTGCTGTGCGCCGACGTGCACGTCAAGGAGATCACCTTCAACAAGGGCTACTATACGGTGGACGTGACGTACTTCTACCGCGTGCGCGGCGAGACGTTCCCCGGCTGCGAGCCGGTGTGCGGCCTTGCGATCTTCGATAAGCGCGTCATGCTCTTCGGCAGTCAGGCGAGCGCAAAGGTATTTGCCTCCGACGACTGCTGCTGCGATCCGTGCGAGAACGGCCTTCCGATCGGCGTGGTCGAATCCGTCGACCCGATCGCCCTGCACATGAAGCTGGTGGACTGCGGCAGTTCCGTGGAGTCCGAGCAGGAGCCGCGCGCCATCCCGCAGAAGATCCTCGACGCCATGGGCGAAGAGCTCTCGCTGACCTGCTGCGGCAAGAAGCTGTACGTGACGCTGGGGCAGTTTTCGATCATCCGGCTCGAGCGCGACACGCAGCTGCTCATCCCGGCCTACGACTACTGCATGCCGGACAAAGCGTGCCAGGGCTCGACCGAGGACGATCCTTGCTCGATGTTCAGCCGCATCCACTTCCCTATCGACGAGTTCTTCCCGCCGGACTGCGTGACGCCGGACGAGGACTACCGCAGTCTGCTGTAAGGCCGCGGACGGCAGCAAAAATCCCATCGGCCTGCGCCGATGGGATTTTGCTTTTATTTCTTGTGGACGACCTCGCCCGAGGACTTGAGGATGCTGTCCGCCGGGATGACGCCGCGCACGCACGACACCGGATAGATGTTCGAGTGCCGGCCGATGACCGTGCCGGGGTTCAGGACGCTGTTGCAGCCGACCTCCACATAATCGCCAAGGATGGCGCCGACCTTCTTGCGGCCGGTCTCGATGCGCTCGGCCCCATTTTTGATGACGACGAGCGTCTTGTCGCTCTTGACGTTCGACGTGATGGAGCCCGCGCCCATGTGGGACTTGTAGCCGAGGATGGAATCGCCGACGTAGTTGAAGTGCGGCGTCTGGACATTATCAAACAGCACCACGTTTTTCAGCTCGCAGGAGTTGCCGACGACGGCGTTCTTGCCCACGATCGCATTGCCGCGCACAAAGGCACACTGGCGCAGCTCGGCGCCGTGGTCGATGATACAGGGGCCAGCGATATAAGCGCTGTCGAAGATCTTGGCATCGCGCGCGATCCAGATGTTCTCGCCGCGCTGCTCGTATTCCTCCGCCGGGAGCGTCGGGCCGAGCTGAAGAATGAAATCTCCGATCTCCGCCAGAGCCTCCCACGGATAGGTCTTGCCCGCAAACAGCGGGGCCGCGATCGTCTTGCTCAGGTCGAGCAGGTCTTGTATCGTCATCATATCATCTCACCCGGATCAAATGTCCGCTCTTTTGCATGGCGTCGATCACAGACGCAACATTTTCCTCACACAGCGCGTGCGTGGCCGCCTCGACCATGACGCGCAGCACCGGCTCCGTGCCGCTCTTGCGCACGAGGATGCGCCCCTCGTCGCCAAGCCGCTCGGTGACGGCCTGCTCCGCCGCAACGACCGCGGGGTCATGGAGCGTGGCGTCCTTGTCGTCGACCTCCACATTCGTGAGCTGCTGCGGGTACTCGCGCACCGGCGCGGCCAGCTCGGAGAGCGTCTTTTTGCGGTCGAGCATGACCTGCATGAGCTTGATGGCCGTCAGCAGTCCGTCACCAGTATTGGCATATTTGCCGAAAATAATGTGCCCGGACTGTTCGCCGCCGATCAGGTGTCCGTTGGCGCGCATATTCTCTGCGACGTATTTATCACCAACGTCCGTCTTTTCATAGCCGATGCCGGCCTCGTCGAGTGCCTTGTACAGGCCGAGGTTGGACATGACCGTCGTGACCACTTTGGAATTGCCGAAGCGGCCCTCAGTCTGCATATTGCGTGCGCAGACATACAGGATCTTGTCGCCGTTGACGACCGAGCCGTTTTCATCCACGGCCAGGCAGCGGTCGGCGTCGCCGTCAAAGGCAAAGCCCACGTCCAGCCGGTTGAGGCGGACATACTTCTGCAGGTTCTCGATGTGCGTCGAGCCGCAGTCCCGGTTGATGTTCGTGCCGTCGGGTTCATTGCCGATGACATACGTGTCCGCGCCGAGCGCGTCGAAGATGTTCTTCGCCATCATCCACGTGCTGCCGTTGGCGCAGTCCAGACCAACCTTCATGCCCTTGTACGAGTGCGTGGACAGGCTGATGAGATAGCCGATGTAGCGGTTGCGGCCGGCGGAATAGTCCTGCGTGCGGCCGATATTCGCGCCCGTGGCAAACGGGATCTCCAGATTGCCGTCGAGATAGTTCTCGATCTCGTCAATGACGCTCTGCTCCATCTTTTCACCGGCGCTATTGAGCAGCTTGATGCCGTTGTCCGTAAAGGGATTGTGGCTCGCGCTGATCATGATGCCGCAGTCAAAATCGTCCGAACGGACGATGTAGGACACGCTCGGCGTCGTCGTCACGTGCATGAGATAGGCGTCTGCGCCCGAGGCCGTCAGGCCGGCGGACAGGGCATTTTCAAACATATAGCTGGATCTGCGGGTATCTTTGCCGATCACGACCGAGCACTTGTGCTCCCGGCCGTAATACCAGCCGAGAAACCGGCCGATCCGGTAGGCGTGCTCCACCGTCAGGCCCACGTTGGCCTCACCGCGGAAGCCGTCTGTGCCGAAATATTTGGACATGGATGCTTCCCTCCGATCAGAATCGCCCGCAAACGCCGCGGGCAACTATTGATTATAACTGCGCAGCAGCGTCCGCGTCAAGATAAACCTCGACATCCGTATGCAGCTGCAGGAACGACGCGGGGATAAACGTTTCCGGACGGCCCGTGAGCGTGGCGTTGGCCGCCTTCGCGCAGCGCGCGCCAAAGCCGACGAGCAGGATCTTTTTCGCGCCCAGGATCGTGTGGATGCCGATCGTGATGCCGTGCTCCGGCGTCTGCTCGAGCGTGCCGAAGTCCGCGGCGATGGCCTCGCGCGTCACCTCCGCGAGCTTGGCAATGTGCGTTTTCTCGCCAAATCCCGCGCCCGGCTCATTGAACGCAACGTGGCCGCGCTCACCCAGACCGAGGATCACCAGATCGAGCCCCCCGGCTGCCTGAATGGCGGCGTCGTAGTCCGCCGCGTGCTCGGCATCCGCGTCCGGGTCCGGGGCGTGCACGGCCGCAAACGGCTTTGCCGCCGTGAGCGGCGAAAACGCCGTGCCGACCGCGTGCGCGCCCTTGCCGGCCGCGCCGCAGTATTCGCACGCCTGAAAGAGCGTTGCCCTGTCAAAGGCAATGTCGCTGGCAGCGAGCGCATCGAGCACTTCCGCCGGCAAATCCACCGCCGAAATGGCGATGTTCGCCTCCGGCTTGCTTGCAAGCACGGCCGCGACCTGTGCCGTCAGTTCTTTTGCAACATCTGCTTTCGTTCTGATGATCGTTTTCATGGTTTGTGACCTCCTATACCATCATCGCGGCCGCGCTCAGAGCGTGACCGTACCGTCAAACACAAAGGCTGCAGGGCCGGTCATATACAGCAGATCCTGCGTCCGATCCCATGCGATGTGCAGCGTGCCGCCGCGCAGGATCACATCCGCCTCGTCGCCGCACTTGCCCAGCCGCGCCGTGACGGCCAGCGCCGCCGTCGAACCCGTGCCGCAGGCGAGCGTCTCGCCGCTACCGCGCTCCCACACACGCACGCGCAGCGTGTGATCGTCCACGACCTCGACAAATTCGATATTTGCCCGCGCCGGGAACAGCTTGTGATTTTCAAACGCGGGGCCGATGCGCGGGAAGTCCAGCGCCATGGCATCGTCCACGTAAGTGACGCAGTGCGGGTTGCCGGTATTGACCGACGAGACGATCCATGTCGCGCCCAGCACGTCGATCGGCTGCTCGAGGAAGGTCTCCCCCGCCGCCGCGACCGGGATCTTCTCCGGCCGGAACTCCGGGCTGCCCATGCACACGCGCACGGTCTCGACCGTGCCGCCGACCACGTTCAGCCAGAGCGTCTTGATACCGGCGCGCGTCTCGATCGTGAGCTCGGTCTTGTCGGTCAGGCCGCGGTCGTAGACATATTTGCCCACGCAGCGAATGGCGTTGCCGCACATTTCCGAGCGCGAACCGTCGGCATTGTACATCTCCATGCAAAAATCCGCGACGTTCGACGGGCAGATGAGCACCAGACCGTCCCCGCCGACGCCGAAGTGGCGGTCGGACAGGCGGATGGCCGCGGCCGAAGGATCGGCCACCGTCTCGGTGAAGCAGTTGACATAGATATAGTCATTGCCGCAGCCCTGCATTTTTGTAAACTTCATTTTGGACACCTCCTACGCGGGTATGAACCCGCACGAATCGGAAAAACTAAACCGACCTGGAAAGGTGGTAATCTCATGGCGATCATTCTCATCCGGACACTGATCATTTTTCTTGCGCTCATCGTGGCCATGCGCCTCATGGGCAAGCGGCAGCTCGGCGAGCTGGAACTGTCCGAGCTGGTGGTGGCCGTGCTCATCGCGGACATCGCATCCATTCCGCTGCAAAACCCTTCCCTGCCGCTGAGCTACGGGCTCATTCCGCTGCTGGTGCTGTTTTGCTGCGAGCTGATCTTCTCCGGCCTGACGTACAAGAGCATTCACCTGCGCAAGCTGCTCTACGGCCGGCCGAACTTCATCATCGAGCGCGGCCGCATCGCCCAGCAGGCCATGCACCGCAACCGCTTCACGCTCGACGAGCTGACGCAGGAGCTGCGCAATCAGGGCATTCTCGACATTGCGAGCGTGGAATACGCCGTGCTCGAAACTAACGGCCAGCTCAACATCATCCTCGCCCCGGCACAGCAGCCGGTAACGGCCGAGCAGATGCACATGGAAACCGAGGACACCGGCTATTTTTCCATCCTCATCAACAACGGCCGCATCCTGCGCGACAATCTCAAACGCATGGGGCGCGATGAGCGCTGGCTGCAAAAGCAGGTGCAGCAGCGCGGCGCACTGTGCATTGCGGACGTCTATCTGCTGATGATGAACGACGCCGGACAGATCTACTTTGCGGCAAAGGAGCTCGGATGAAAAAGGAACTGTTTGCAGGCGTGCTGCTGCTCGTGCTCATCGGCCTGTGCGCGTGGAATCTCCGGTATCTGTCCCGGATGTGCACGCAGCTCGACGAGGCCGTGGCGCAGGCGGAGGCAAGCTGCGCCGCCGGAGACCCGGCGCGCGCGAGCGAGACGCTGCGCGCGGCGTCTGCGCGCTGGAGCGAAGCCGAGGACTATGCCCACTGTATGCTCCCGCACGAGAGCACAGACGCCGTGACGGAGGGCTTCCGCCGGGCGATCCGCACGGTGGAGACCAGCGATCCATCCGCCGCGGCGGACATCGCCCTTCTGCGCGTGCGTATTCAGGGGCTCGCCGACGGGGAGCGCATCACGCTCGGCAACATTTTTTAGCCGCGGTCGTTGAGGAGCTTCGTCAGCTCCTGCATGAACGTATCAATGTCCTTGAACTGACGGTAGACCGAGGCAAAGCGCACATAGGCGACCTCGTCCACGTCCTTGAGGCGCTTCATGACCATCTCGCCGACCTGCTCGGTCGTGATCTCGCGCTCAAGCGCGCTCTGCAGCTCCTGCTCGATCTCGTCAGCGATCTTTTCGAGCACCGGCAGCGGCACCTTGCGCTTGTCGCAGGCGCGCACCATGCCGTTGATGAGCTTGCTCTTGTCAAAGCTCTGGCGGCTACCGTCGCGCTTGATGACAACGAGCGGGAGCGTCTCGATGATCTCATAGGTCGTAAAGCGTTTCTGGCACGCAAGGCACTCGCGGCGGCGGCGGATGGTCGCGCCCTCCTCGGCCGGACGGGAATCAATGACCTTGCTCTCGGCAAAGCCGCAAAACGGACATTTCATATGTGGTCCTCCATATATCTGGTTTCCGATTACTTTACATAATTCCGTACAGTACTATACCACAGGCCCGGCGCATTTGCACGAAAAATTTCGCCGTATCTGGTGTTTTCTCACCCGGATACGGCGATTTTCAGCTATTTGCACAGATTCCGAAACGCCTCGCGCGTCATGAGCGCGTTGAGCACCTCGAGCAATGCGTTCGTGCTCAGATGCTCCGGCAGGTCGAGCTGCTCAAGCAGCAGCTGCCGGGCGGCCCGGCTGTCCGCCCCGCCGGTGAGTCCGGCGGCATAGAGGTCGGCCTTCGTGATGCGCGCACCCGGCAGCGGCGCGTCCTCGCCCTCGATGGTCGCGCCCGCGCGGCGCAGCGCCTCGAGCAGCACCTCCGGCCGCATGCCCTCCACGCCGAGCTTGCCCTCTTTCGAGGCGGTACGCTTGCGCCGCTCCTTGCCGGCTACGTCCGGGATATAGGCATGCTTGACCTGCGCTGGGTCGATCGCCCCGCGCAGATAGTTGCGGATGACAAAGCCCGCCCCGTCACTGTCCGTGAGGACGATGATGCCGCGCGTTTCGGCCAGGCGGCGCAGCAGTGCCAGGCGCTGGCTGTCGTGGAAGATGCCGAAGCCGGACGTCTCGAGAATGGGCGCGTCCACGACCTGCGCGAGCGTGTTTTTGTCATACCGGCCCTCGACGATGATGGCCTCGCGGATGCGGATCATGCCGCGCCTCCCACGGCGATGCGCAGCAGCAGCTCCTTGAGCAGCTCGGCGTCGTCCGCGCCGGTGTTTTTCATGGCAAAGTCCGTCTGCGCGCACAGGCGCACCGCCTCCTCGAGCTGGCGGCCAGAGAATTTCCGGGCCGAGCGCAGGAGATTTTCCGCAATGAAGTCATACGGCAGGCCGAGCAGCGCGCGCAGATCGCCCGTGCCAAGGCCCGCGTGCCGCGCGAGCCGCGCGGCATAAAGCCTGCGCATCTGCTGGCCGATGACGGCGAGCAGGAAGATCGGCGTGTTCGCCTTATCGGCGAGGAGGTCCGCGAGAATGCGCATAGCGCCGTCATAGTCCTGATCGGCCAGCTGGTCGGTCAGCTCGTAAGCCACCGCCTCCGGCAGCCGGTGCGCCACGGCCAGAATGTCCGCGCGCGTGACCGTGTCGCCCTGCACATAGGCCGCGATCTTGTCGATCTCCGGGATCATACTGTTCATCAGGCCGCCGGTGAAGAAAATCAGCTGGCGGGCGTCCTCGGGCGAAATGTGCTTCTTGTGCGCGGCAAAGCGTTTGCCGACCCAACGCACAAGCGCGCTCTCCCCCTGGGCGGTGAACTGGATGAGCTCACCGTATTTTTTGAAGGCCTTCGTCGTCTTCAGGCGGCCGTCCGGCTCAAAATCCGTGCTCATCAGAAACACCAGCGTGCAGTAATCCGGCAGGTCGCCGATGACCCGGACGAGCGCCTGTGCCTCTTCCTCGCGGCACTTGTTCGTGTCGAATCCACGCACCTCGATGAGCGTGCGCTCGGTCAGAAACGGCACTGCGTCCACCGCGTCCGCCAGCGCCTGAAAGTCGAGCTCCGCCCCGTCAAACCGGTGATAGCTGAAGTCATCCTCGCCGCCGGGCAGGCAGAGCTTTTTCAGCTCCAGCAGGTACTGCTCGCGCAGGTAATCCTCCCGCCCCCAGAGCAGGTACAGCCGTCCCGGCCCCTGCTCGCGCAGGCTGCGCACCTGTGCGCCGTAGTCGAGCACTTCCGTTTTCTTTTTTCCTTTTGCTTTTGCCATAGCGTTTCCTCACGAGAGATGCACCGTGATGTCGCCCATCTGATCGGTGCGGTAGATCGGTATGTGGTGCGCCTGCAGGCGCTCGAGCGTGTCACTCGTCGGATGACCGTAGCTGTTGTAGCCGACGGAGATGATCGCAGCGTCCGGCGCGATGGCATCGAGCCATGCGTCGCTGGTGGAGCGTTTCGAGCCGTGGTGGCCGACGAGCAGCAGCTCAACACTGGGATAGGTGCAGGAGCTTAGAAACTTCACCTCTGCCGTCGTGTCCACGTCGCCGGGCACGAGTGTGTCATAATCGCCGATGGAGGCCAGCACGATCATGCTGCCGTCCTCCTGTCCGGCGCAGGGCTCCGGATACAGGCGCACGGAGATGCCGCCGGCCGCGATCGTCTGTTGCGCGTCCACGCGCACAACGGTCGTATGGTTCGCCTCCGCGAGCGCGAGAATGTCGCTCAGCGGGGCCTGCGTGATATCCGCAGCGGCCGGGATGACCAGTGTGCGCACCGGGAGCCAGTGCATCAGGCGCAGCACGCCGTTGACATGATCGTCGTGCGGGTGCGTGAGCACGAGCAGGTCAAGGCTCCGGTGCCCCTGCGCGAGCAGCTTGCGCGCCGCGAGGTCGCCCGGATCTTCCGCCGTAGAGCGGCCGCCGCAGTCCACTACGGCGCAGGATCGCCCGCTGGAAAACACGATACTCTGCCCCTGACTGACATCGAGCGCCGTCACGGTCGATGTGCGCTGCAGCTGCACGGCATTGACGGTCAGCACCGCGCACAGTGCCAGCACGCTGCACGCAGCGGGGATCCAATAGCGCACCTTACGCCGCCGGGAGAGCAGCCACGCCGCACCGAACATGGCGTACACCAGCACGAGCCACCAGACGACCATGCGGCTGCCGGTGAACAGCACTGCACCCGGAAGTTTTGAGAGCACGTTTGCCACAGCGAGGATATACCGCAGCGGCCACGCCGTCACCCACGCGAGCGCCGTGCCGCCCCATGCCCAGACAAGGCCGAGCAGCGCCGCGAGGTAGCAGCCGATGAACGCGGCCGGCAGCAGCCACAGGATGAGCAGGTTCGTGACCGGCGCGATGAGCGAAATGTTGCCGAAATGCAGCGCCGTGAGCGGCACGGTAAACACCATGGCGCCGACGGAGCTCGCCGTTGTGGCACTGAAAAAGGCGCGGATCTTCCGCCGCGGACGCGAGAGCTTCACATCGGCGGGCAGCAGGCGCGCATCGAGCGCACGGTACAGCGCACCAGAGACACAAAACAGGCCCGCCATGGACGCAAACGAGAGCTGCAGGCTGATGCTCGCCGCGGCAAACGGATTGGCCGCGAGCAATATGGCCAATGCTGTCAGCAGCGACGTCGGCGGGTCGTTCTCCCGCCCGAGCAGCGGCGCAAAAAGCACCAGCGCCGTCATGAACGCCGCGCGCAGCACCGACGGGCTGCATCCGGCCATGACGACAAACACAACCATCATCGGCAGGCCGATGATGGCCGTCATGCGCCGGTTGCCGGTGAACAGACGCAAAAAGCCCAGCAGAAACGCCAGATGCAAGCCGGAAACCGCGACCGTGTGCATGATACCGGTCGTGCTGAGCGGAATGTCCAGATTCTGCGCGTAGAGCGCGGATTTATCGCCGAGCATGAGCGCCTGCGCAAACGGCAGCACATCCGCCGGGAAGGCGGCCTGCGCGCTCGTTTTGAGCGACTGGGCGACGGTTTTCGGCCAGTAGAGCCAGCTGTGGCTCCAGACGCCGGTGCGCGCGAGCGTTTTGTCCCGCACGCTGCCGATGAGGTATATGCCCTTGGAAATGTAGGCGTCCGTCTCCTCCCCGTAGCGCAGCGTGGATGGGCGGAACTTCACGTCCGCCGTGATCTCGTCGCCGGGGCGCAGCGCAGCGGCGTCCGCATCGGAGACGTAGAGCCGCGCCTTGCAGTTGGGCACGTCCGGGCTTGTGAGCAGGGCGGTCAGCCCATAGCTGCGCGCATATGCGACAGGATACTCCGTCACGCGCGCCGTGACCGTCTGCACATCGCCGGAAACGTTCTGCGCGGGCGTCAGGCGCAGGGCCGACGCCGCAGCGTACCACCCGAAGCCGATGGCTGCCGACAGCAGCGCGGCCATGACCCTGCGGCGCGTCTGCCCCGGGAGCAGCAGCGTCACGAGCGCGAGCACGACTGCCGCGAGCGCACCGAGCAGCACCCAGCGCGCCGGCAGCAGAAAATGCGCCAGAAAGATCGCAGCCGAAAATCCGCCTGCGCAGTATGCCAGCTTTCGCACGCCCGCTCCCCCCCTCTATCTCTTGGGACATTATAAACAAAAACGGCGGCCGGAACAAGTCCCGCCGCCGAATTTCGTTGCCTTTACAGCAGCTTCTCGCCCATCGGCGCGCCGCCGAGGACGTGAAAGTGCAGGTGATGCACGGTCTGGCCGGCATCGTCGCCGCAGTTGGAGATGACGCGGTAGCCGCCGGTCAGTCCCTCCTGCGCGGCGAGCTTCGCAATGACCTCAAAGCACTTGGCGACCACAGCGGAGTTTTCCGCCGTGATGGCCGCGACCGAGTCGATGTGCTGCTTCGGGATCACGAGAAAGTGCACCGGCATCTGAGGATTGATGTCGCGGAACGCATAAACATCATCATCGTTGTACAGGCAGGTGGAAGGGATCTCCCCCGCCGCGATCTTACAAAACAGGCAGTCGTTCATAATGAAACCTCCTTACAGTCCCAGCTTTTCCGCCACGAAATCGTCCACGATGGCCAGCGCGTCGTCGATTTTCAGCACCTCGCTGCCGCCGCCCATGGCGGAGTCCGGCTTGCCGCCGCCCTTGCCGCCGGTGACCGCCGACACGGCGCGCACAAGATCGCCCGCGCGGATGCCCCTGGCCACGGCGTTCTTGCCGCAGACGGCCACGAACGTGACCTTGCTCTCCGTCGCCGTCGCAAGCACCGCGACCGTGTCCGGATCCTTATCGCGCAGGAAGTCGCCGAGCTTGCGCAGGTCACCGGCCTCGAGGTCGGTGCGCGTCGTCGTGATGACCTTGATGCCGCCGATGTTCTTCGAGGCATAGAGGAAGCGGTCGACGTCGCTGTGCAGGATCTTCTCTTTCATGCGCTCAACGTTCTGGCGCGCCTCCTTGAGCTCCGCCGTGAAGCCCTTTGCCTTGGCAATGAGGTCGGCGGGCTTGGCGTGCAGCACCTCGGCCGCCGCGTACATACGGCGGTTGACGGCCTCCATCTCGCGCAGGTAGGCCTTGCCGGTGATCGCCTCCACGCGGCGCACGCCGGACGCGGCCGAGCTCTCGCCCGTGATGCGGAACGGGCCGATCTTGGCGGTGTTGTCCACATGCGTGCCGCCGCAGAGCTCAACGGACTTGCCGCCCATGTTCACCACACGCACGAGATCGCCGTACTTCTCGCTGAAGAGCGCCGTCGCGCCGCTGGCCTTGGCCTGCGCCATCGACATCTCGGACACGGTGACGTCCATGCCGTCGAGGATCCAGTCGCCGACGATCTCATTGACCCGCTCCAGCTCCTCGGGCGTGATGGCCGAGAAATGCGTCAGGTCAAAGCGCAGGCGATCCGGCTCCACGAGCGAGCCCGCCTGATGCACGTGATCGCCCAGCACCTCGCGCAGCGCGGCCTGGAGCAGGTGCGTGGCCGAGTGCGCACGCATGATCGCCTTGCGGCGGTCGGTATCGATGCGCGCCGTGACGGTCTGCTCGACCTGCAGGCGGCCGGAGTGCATCACACCGTGGTGCAGGAATTTGCCGGCCTTGTCCTTCTGGACGTCCGTCACCTGGAAGAGCGCGCCGTCCGTCTCAATGACGCCGTGGTCGGCCACCTGGCCGCCCATCTCGGCATAAAACGGCGTGCAGTCGAGCACGAGCACGCCCTGCTTGCCCTCATCGATCTCCGAACAGACCTCACCGTCGCAGACGATGGCCAGGATCGTGCCCTGATCGACCGTGTGGTCATAGCCGGTGAATTTCGTCGGCGTCGTGTCCAGGCCGAGGTCCACGCCGGCCCATGCCAGGTCGCCGAGCGCCTCGCGCGCCTTTCTCGCGCGCACGCGCTGCTGCTCCATCAGCTCCTGGAACGCATCCTCATCCACGGTCATGTCCTGCTCCTGCACCATCTCGCGGGTCAGGTCGATCGGGAAGCCGTAGGTGTCATAGAGCTTGAACGCATCCGCGCCGGAGAACACCCGCTCGCCCTTGGCCTGATGCTCGGCGAGCAGGTCGGAGAAGATGTGCATGCCGGCGTCGATGGTCTTGGCGAAGTTCTCCTCCTCGTTGCGGATGACGCGGGTGATATACGCCTGCTTCTCGCGCAGCTCGGGGTACTGGCACTCGTTTTCGTGCACGACCATGTCCACGACCTGATACAGGAACGGTTCGTTGACGCCGAGGAGCTTGCCGTGGCGCGCCGCGCGGCGCAGCAGACGGCGCAGCACATAGCCGCGGCCCTCGTTCGACGGCAGGATACCGTCCGAGATCATCATGACGGAGGCGCGGATATGGTCGGTGATGACGCGCAGGGACACGTCGGTCTGGTGGCTGTCACCATAGTGCGCGCCGGTGATCTCGCTGACCTTGTGGGTGATGTTCATGACGGTATCGACGTCGAAGAGCGAATCCACGCCCTGGCAGACAACGGCCAGGCGCTCAAGGCCCATGCCGGTGTCAATGTTTTTCTGAACGAGATCGGAGTAGTTGCCGTTGCCGTCGTTGTCAAACTGGGAAAAGACGTTGTTCCAGACCTCCATATAGCGGTCGCAGTCGCAGCCGGGCGCGCAGTCCGGCTTGCCGCAGCCATATTCTTCACCGCGGTCAAAATAGATCTCCGAGCAGGGGCCGCACGGGCCGGAGCCATGCTCCCAGAAGTTATCGTCCTTGCCGAGGCGGGTGATGCGGCTCTCGGGAATGCCGATCTCGTCGCGCCAGATGTTGAACGCCTCGTCGTCCTTTTCATACACGGACGGGTACAGCCGCTCGGGGTCGAGGCCGACCCAGTCCGGGCTCGTCAGGAACTCCCACGACCATGCGATGGCTTCATGCTTGAAGTAGTCGCCGAAGGAGAAGTTGCCGAGCATCTCAAAATACGTGCCGTGGCGCGCGGTCTTGCCGATGTTCTCGATATCGCCGGTGCGGATGCACTTCTGGCAGGTGCAGACGCGATGGCGCGGCGGCTCCTTGTCGCCCTTGAAGTAGGGCTTCATCGGCGCCATGCCGGAGTTGATGAGCAGCAGGCTCGCGTCATCCTGCGGGATGAGCGAGAAGCTCGGCAGACGCAGGTGTCCCTTCGTCTCGAAAAAGCGCAGGAACATTTCGCGCAGTTCATTCAGACCATATGGTTTCATAATCATCTATCCTCCAAATCAAATTCTCTTGCTTCACTCTTTTTGCAGCCGCTCGGAAAGGCTGGGCGCGTCCGCGCGGTAAAACTCCAGCTTGCCGCAGCGCCTGCAGGCATAGATATCGACCTCCAGCGCACCGGAAAAGAGGTTGGACAAGTGGCCGGTCAAAAGACCGTATTGCCCGAGCTGCAGGGATTCCTGCCCCAGATGCTCCATCTCGCCATGACAACGCAGACAGTCCATAACACGTCTCCTTTCAAAAAAGATGCCTCCGCCCCATGGACAGGGGCGAAGGCATTCAAGCATTCACGGTACCACCCTGATTGCCGCTCACGCGGCGTCTCAAGTCGTCCTTAACGCGGACAGACGTCCCGGTCGTCCCGGGCCGCTCCGGAGCGGCCGCCATGCTGCCGGCCGAAGGGCTTCCACCGTCCCCTTCTCTCTGCTGACCGGGTGCTGCACAGTTCTTCTCCATCCAAGCGTTCTGTTCTGGATTTTTATATTTTACCACATTCGAGCCGAATGTCAACCGTTTCGGCGGGTAATTTCCGCCGCACTATCGACAGCGGCGCGGCCCTGCACGGCAGCGGCATGGTAAAGCGCTGCATCGGGTGCGGCACGCTCTCGAGCGGAAGGCCATCGGCATCGCGCAGATCCTGCGCCGTGAAGGTCACGGGCGGCGCGGCGTTCGTGACGAGTTCGAGCGTGTCGCCGACGGAAAACTTGTTGCGCTGCGTCAGCTCGGCGCGTCCGTCGGGCGCGGTGCCCTCCACGACGGCGCAGACCTCCGCCCCGGCAAAGTAGGCGGAGTTTGCCGTATACTGCCCCGGCTGGCCGAAGTAGAACCCGGTACTGTACGGCCGGTGGCTGATCTGCAGTACCTCGCGCTGCCAGACCGGGTCGAGCGGCCGCCCGGCGACGGCATCGTCGAGCGCGTGGCGGTAGGCATTCGTGACCGCGCCGACATAATAGGCGCTCTTGGTGCGCCCCTCGATCTTCAGGCTCGTGATGCCGGCCGCCAGCAACTCCGGCAGGTGATCGATCATGCACATATCGCGGGAGTTGAAGATGTACGTCCCGCGCGCGTCCTCCGTGATGTCAAACACCTGGCCGGGGCGCTTGGACTCCGTGAGGCCGTACTTCCAGCGGCAGGGCTGGGCGCAGCGGCCGCGGTTGGCATCGCGCCCGGTGAGGTAGTTTGACAGCAGGCAGCGGCCGGAAAACGACACGCACATTGCCCCGTGCACGAATGCCTCGAGCTCCAGCTCAGGCGGTGTGTGGGCGCGGATGGCGGCGATCTCGGCGAGCGACAGCTCGCGCGCGAGCACGACCCGCTGCGCGCCGAGATCATACAGCGCCGCCGCAGCCGCCGAATTGACCACGCCGAACTGCGTGCTCACGTGCAGCGCGACGTGCGGCGCATAGCGCTTTGCGAGCGTGATCACGCCAAGATCGGCCGCGATGATCGCATCCACGCCAGCGTCGTCGAGCAGCTCCAGATACGCCGGCAACTGCGCCATCTCGTCATCGCGGGGCAGGGTGTTGCACGTCACGTGCACGGCGGCGCCCTGCGCGTGCGCAAGCTGCACGGCCGCACGGATGCCGTCCGGCGTGAAATTTTCCGCCCCAGCGCGCATACCGAACTGCGCTCCGGCCAGATACACTGCGTCTGCGCCGAAATGGAGCGCCATTTGCAGGCGCTCCAGATCTCCGGCAGGGCATAACAATTCCGGTTTATTCATATTCGTCCCCGCTTATTGTGAATAACTCTGTTTGGCCACGAACGCCTGGAACTCGCCATAGTTCGTGAAGAACTTGTGCGTACCGGACTCGGCGTCGAGCGCGTAGTACAGCGCCTGTGTGCTCGCCGGCGAGAGCGCCGCCTTGATGGACGCAAGGCCGGGGTTTGCGATCGGCGTGGGCGGCAGGCCCTTGTTCTGATAGGTGTTGTACGGGCTGTCGATCTTCGTATCCTCCACGGTGAGCACATCCTTGTGCTCCGGCAGGACGTACATGATCGTCGAGTCGATCTGCAGCGGCATGCCGGCCTCGATACGGTTATAGATGACGGCGGCGATCATGGCGCGCTCATCGTCGTTGGCCGCTTCCTTTTCGATCATGGACGCGACCGTGACGACCTCCTGCATGGTCATGCCGCGCTCGTCCGCCTTTTCGAGCATCTCGGCCGTGATGCGGTCGTGGAAGTTCTCCAGGAACTTATTGATGGCGCTCGACGCCTGCATGCCCTGATAGAACTCATACGTATCCGGGAACAGGAAGCCCTCGAGGCGCTTGGCGTCGCCCTGCATGCTCTGGTCAATGAACGAGTAGTTGTAGGAATAATTGGCTGCCGCGTCCATGAGGTCGTCATACGAGCAGACGTTTTCATCCTCGAGCTTGCGGAAGATCTGCTCCATCGTATAACCCTCGGGGATGGTGACCTTGGTCGTGACCATGGCGCCGGAGCCGACCTGCATCTTCTTGACGAGCGCGCGGTAATCATAGTTCGTGCTCAGCTCATACGTGCCGGGGTCAATCTTCGTTTTCGCGTGCGAAACACTGCAGTAAAGCTCGAAGAGGCCCTTATACTTGATGATACCGGCGTCCTTGAGCTGCTTTGCCACGTAGCCCACGCTCACCTGATGGCCGGAGCGCTCCTTGGCATTGCCGTCGGCGTCCGTGTACGAAATGGTGACGTCCTTGAACTCGGACTTATCGAGTGTGACCGTCGCCGTGACCGGCTCTTTGTTGAGCGCGAGCACGTCCGACGCCGCCATCCAGCCGACGCAGGCGAGAATGATGCTGATGCTGACGACAAAGGCAAAATAGATCAGGCCGCCGAGGCAGCCGCTGCGGCCGGCGCGGCGCGGCGCTTCCGGCTCTGCCGGGCGCGCAGCGCGCTCGACAGGCG